>JADMIO010932588.1_pt1 | contig 72809 bp, 54 predicted proteins | sample 8958161 | NCBI WGS metagenome assembly JADMIO01 (sample SAMN16585339, study PRJNA669376) | soil metagenome | isolation source: Crop rotation soil | place: USA: Cullars Rotation, Alabama | collected 2011 | reverse complement strand
CCGCGACTTCAAGTCACGTGAATTCCAAGCTTCGGATCCCACTGTGCTGGAAAGAAACCAGTTCGTCTCGTTCTTCCATTACCAAACCTCGTAGGGGAGCGACTGCGCTTCGCAATATTCATGAAACGCGATCAGTTTCTGCTTGCCGTAAGAGCCGCCGAACTCAATCGCGAGGCGGCCGAGGGCGCGGTCGAGAATTACATCAGGCAGCCGTTCCACGTTTCGACCGCGGGCGCGTCGAATGTCGTCTTCGTGTTGCCAGCCGCCAAGGACCTCCGGCTTCTGCCGCCGGTAAAGGAGATAAACCGCGGTGAGGTGCAGATCGTGAGTTCGCTCAACTTCGCGAGGGAATCTCCCGCCGTGGCCGCTGAATACCCGGGCGGCCTTTGCAGTGGCAGAGACGCAGGTGAGCATGACGGGGTGCTCGGTCCATCTGCTTTGAAGCCGGTAGGCTAGGGCGCCGAAATCTGGGCGCGTGTCATTTGGCGTCCAAGAGGTGAGCGGTGCAGTCAGCTGAATCTCTGGGTGCGCGGCTCCTTTTTGGATTTGGACGAACCCCCCGACGTTGAGAGCCCGGACCCGAGCCTGTGCCCTAGCGGTCGGCCTTTTGGAGTCGGGCCACCAGGCTCTGGCGAGTTGCTCTATAGAGAAGACGCGTACCCGCCGAGTGAGCGCTTCGAGAATCTCTCGATCCTTGGGTGTTAGCTCGAAGCGCTCGCGGGCCGGGGTTGCCTGTGGGGTAGAGGGGCCTTTGCCGGGGTCAAAGAGCCCGCCCTCATAGTGTTTGTAAGCCATAGAAAAAGGGCCCGATACGACGTTCTATCGCGGCCAACTGGACGGTCGTGCGAACGGGTCGGCCGGCAATGGGACGGCTGGCCAGTGCGGGTCGTTGGATTCGCACCTTGGGCGCTCAGACATCGCCCTGCCGATAGAGTGCAACATCTCGTTGTACTCGTGCTCAACGTTCATGCGGGACTCAAGAATGATCTCGTAGATCGTCTTATTGAGCTCTCGGTCCGACTTCGAATAATTTTGGTCCAACGCTCGTGTGAGGAAGTGGTTTTCGGACTCGATCGTGCCTTGGAGCGGAGAGACGAGGTACTCGGTTGCGACGATCTCTTGCTGGCTCTTCAGCCTCGTTCGCTCCTGGTTGGCGTCGGCGATCTTCACGCGCCCTGCGCCCTCAACTGAAGCGAGAATCTCTGCGGAATCTTTGAGGCCGCGGCTATGAAACTCCATCTCGGTTTCCGCTCGTGCCTTATCGCCTTCGCTTACCAGTTGCTGACGGATTACATCGCCGTCACGTTCCTTCCCGGTCAAATATGTCGTCGCTTCAAGCCGCCACTCCTGAGCGAGCCAAGCAGTGCCCGCAACGAAGACGAGCATGATGAGAAGGAGAAGCATCGTGCTTTTCATCGAGGAACTCCAATCTCTCGAACGTGCGGGGTATCAAAGAAGCTGCATGTACCCCCTTGAACGACCTGCCTGGTGATTGCTGCGGGTGCCTCACGAAGAATTGCCACAAGTCCGGGAAGCCTCCGAAGCTGCTGGTCCCGGAGCTGGATGAGGTCGCGGCGGCGGGTCGGCGACGGAGCAATTTGGCCGAGGAATTCGATCTTCGGAACGGGGTACTTTCCTTCCGGTGGGTTTGGGTCACCGTCATTAATTCGCAGAACAATTCCATGTTCGGTCTCCGCTTTAATGCGCGCCAGCTCAAGGTAGATCAGGGCGATTGGCCGCAAGGCTCCGAAGATGTTCTTTGATACTATCGACTGGTTCATGATGAGGCTCGACTCAGCTCTGCCTTGGGTCACGATCGAATCCGCCTCGCGGTCATACGCGGGCGACAGTTCGCGGCGGCGATTCCCCGCCGCTTGGATCTGGCCGAAGTAGTCCTTCATGCCGACGGCCGTGCCCTCCTCAATCGCAAGCCGCTTCGCTTCCTTGCCCACCCCCCGAAGTTGCTCGAACTTGTTGTCCCCGGCCGTTAGCGCGCGCTGTTTTTCAAACCGTGCCTCAACCAAATTGACGACTGACAGGAAGCACGGCGTGGCGACAAGCGCCACCTTGCGCCAAGGGATAGCTCGTTTCCGTGTTTGGAGCGCAATTGGACTATCGTTCTCATCGTGACGCCGAGAGATGCGGATCTGTTGAGTGGCCATCCAACCAAGATAAGCGCCCGGATGCATTCTGAGGCCGGAAACACGGTCTCATGGGACCGTTTGAGAGCGCGGCTGGAGTGGGGCCGGGCTTAGAGTTAGGTCATGGATAACCTTATTAGAACCCCGTCCGTGCCTGAAGTGATGGGCGGGCGGCGCATCAAACGTTGCGCGGCGGTGTACTACACTGACCGAATGGCGTGGACCGGGGTTCTGTTGATAGCGGCGGCAATCGGTGGAGTTTTCTTCTTAGGGCGCATGCCCTACCTCACCGTGCGCGGGGTTTCGATCCTGTATCCCATGCACCTTTTCGGCTTAGCAATGACACTGATTCTCCTCGCCTTCATTGCCGTGTTTGTGACGAGTGCCTGCAGGAGCGGCAGGCTGCGGAAGTCGTTGGTGAATCCTCTGTTTTGGGCAACATGCATAACGGTGCTTGCAATCTCTGACAAAAGTCGAGGTTATCCAGTCTCAATTCAAAACAGTATCAGCCGTTCGGTCCCTCTGGATCGCGCATGTGACTTGTCTGAGACACTCGTTGAGACGGGAGGACCAAACGCCGGAACGGTGTTGCTTATGGAGCAGCTGCACCTGACCTCCGACCGCGATCCCCCTTTTCAGATACGGCTGCCGATTGGCTTATACCAAGCGTGCATCGGGATGGAGCTTGCGAAGCGTGATGTCCGGGTGATCTTCTTGGAGGATCTTTCACTCGATCCACGCAGCTTTGGCGCACTCTTCGACGTGCGAGCGCAGCCGTTTTCTGAAAACATACCGGCGCGGCTCTCCGAGTTCTTGCCGGCGCAAGTAGTCGATATCAGCCAAAGCGCCGTGTTTGCGTACCATAAGATCGTACGTCACGTAGAAGTACACTCCGGTGGGGGAACTGAAGCGTTCGGGAGGTTCCAGAGAATCTTGCAATTAAATGTTCAGATTGCGAGTACAGTTGAGGAAGCGAAGCGAACCTCTCTCGAAGCAGAACGCGAGCGGCTCGTTTTTGAAGAGCGCGAAAAAGATGCGGTCGAGCAGGTTGCCCTGCATTGGGATTTGGACCCGGAGCCGAAACTGGCGGCACTCATATACGGAGCGGATCATCATTTCCCGGCTGAGCTGTTCGAGCATGAGTTTCAGAGGAAGCCGACAGTAAAGCGTCTGTCGTGGGTGAATTCTCCGGCGATGAGCGGACATCGGATTTACTTGGAGCGTAATCCCAAGAAGGAGCTTGCGATCATACGTTCCGCTGTCGCCATTCCTTATTACGATCTCCAAAATATCGATTCTCTGGAGGGCCGCCTGATGGCACTTCCAAAAGTTCTGTCCGCGGCCGAGACCTATCCGGAAAAGTGGGAATTCGAACATGAGTTGAGAACAGCTGCCATCAAGGGATTAGATCAGGTGGTCGGCAAGGATGCAGCGCCGGATGGAATTTCGCGGATATCAGCATTTGTATCCAGACAAGCGGAGCGCTGCGATGGCCCATTTCGTCCCTATTGCTATGAACCTCTTTCGGGGGAGGAACGAAGCGGCACGCTGAGCACCGAGGCAATCGTCAAGGAGAGAAACCCTGTTCGGCAACTGAGGCTTATAGAGTCTGCAAGGCAGATTGAATATCCGGGCTTCGTATTTGCAGCTAGTAGGGAAGCCCAACGAGCAGTCTTGCCAAAACTCAAACTCGATACGGAGTCGAAGTGGGCTGCACTTGAGTGGATGAACTCCCACGCGTTTGACGCGGCTATTCGAGAGGAGATCGCGGAGATGGCCCGATCGAATTCAGGACCCTTCGCTATTTTTCGTTAGGCTGCGGGAGTCTTAGCGACTTACCGATGTGCAATTGCGCTTCGATCCTATCCTTCCACTCTCGGACAATAGGCTCTAGTTTTTCAGATTGAGCTGACGTCAATGTGCAGCGGCCGAAGGTTTCTTGACCCAAAATCTCGACCAGGGGGCGAACAGCCGACTGGTTCGCTTCTTTGCGCGTCGATTGATCAAACATCGCCCTTATCCGGGGAAGGTCGTCGTCTACCAAAGCTCCAAAGCCTCGGGGGACACCTGAAAAGCGGCCAATGAGTGACACCTCAAAACCGGCCAACGAAAACAGGCAAGACAAGGTAGTTATAACCCAGGGCCGCACATCGCCGCAACGAAAAACTTCGCCAAGCTCGGTAATGATCGGTTATTCTGGCAGCACCTGGGCGGAGGATATGGCTCCGCAGGGATGCGACCAGAGCGCCGACCCAGAGGCCGGAAATGCGTGGGCGGCGCAAGCCGCCTTCGCGGCATTTCTGGCGGCAAAGCGTTAAATCCCGGGAGCGCGAGGGCAGAGCCCTCGCCGTCTTCAAACTTCTATTGATGCCTCAGTCCGTTACCGCCGTTTTGGTCCGCCAACTTTTCGGTCCGCATTTGAGTACGTGTCCATGATGGAGCAGCCGGTCGAGCATGGCGCCGACCGCGGCCACGTCGGCCAGCAGTTTGCCCCAGTCATCCACGGGACGGTTGGAAGTCAGCAGCGTGCTGGCGCGTTCGTAGCGTCGCATCACGATCTCCAGCAGATCCTCGGCGGCCGTCTGCGGCAGTTTGCGCATCCCGAAGTCATCGATGATCAGCAACGCCACGGTGGAGATCGATTCCATATACTGCTTGCGCCTACCCTCGATGGTCGCTTCGGTTACCTCCTCCAGCAGGATATGCGTTTGGCGATAGAGCACTTTGTGGCCCTGGAGGATCGCCGCCTGGCCGATGGCTTGCGCCAAATGGCTTTTGCCCGTGCCGCCCGGCCCCAGAAACAATGCATCTTCGCGGCGGTCAATGAACCCCCCGGTAGCCAGATCGAAAACCATACTGCGATTCATTTTCGGATTGAAGCTGAAGTCGAAGTTGTCCAGGGTCTTGTTGGGATCGCGGAAGGCGGCGAGTTTGCGCCGCCGTTCCAAGAGCCGGTCCGAGCGCCGCGTCAACTCATCGGAGACGAGCGTGGCGAGCAAATCGATCGGCGCCATGGGTTCGGCTTGCGCCTGCTGCAGGCGCGTTTCCAGCACCGCGGCCATACCACCGAGACGGAGTTGGCGCAGGCTGCGTTGTAATTCGTTGAGATTCATTCTTGGTGCTCCTCGGTCTTGCTGTCAATGAGATCGCGATACAGAGTCAGTTGCCGGATGATGGGATCTACCTGGCGAAGCGTCAGGGCCGGCCGGCGCTCCAGCCAGCGGCGCGCGAAGCCATACGGGTTGGCAGGGAGGCCGACTTCTAAAGCGGCGGCGCAGGCATCCTCGGTGAGCGCTGCGCCGTGCTTGCGCGCTAAGCCGGTCAAGCCCATAATGCGCCGGATCGATTCAGGCCCATCGCGCCGGTAGGTCTGCTCGGCGACCGCACCGACATGAGGGCCGATCTTGCCGCAACGCGCCAGTAGTTGGGAGGTGGACCGGGGCGTGTGCGTCGGCTTGTCTTCGTCAGGGATACGATGCTTGCCACGCTCCTGGCTGCGGTGTTCGCGCAGCAGTTGCCCCGTACGTGGATCCAGCACCCGCACGACGTGGCCGTCCCACTGCACTTTCACGCTACGACCGATCCAGCCTGGAGGCGCACTGTAGTAAGCGGCATCCACTTCGACGCAGCCATCCAGGTTCACGCGCCGGTCGCCAAACTGATACATGCGGAATGGCTCCAGCGGCAGTGGCAGCAGCGCCGGTTTCTCTTCGGCGAACATGGCTGCTACCTGGCGCTTGGTGGTGCCGTGAATGCGCGTGTCGGCCCACTTAGCTTCCCAGTGATCGAGGTAGGTCTGCGCCTCTTCCAGGCTTTCAAAGCGTAAGCCTTTCAAGGGTGTGTTTTTGGCGTGTCCGACGCCGCGCTCGACCTTCCCCTTCCGATCCGGATCGGCGATGCGACAGGGCAGCGCGATGGCGCCATAGTGGGTGAGCATGTCGCGATACAACGGATTCAAAGCCGGGTCGTAGATATCCGGCTTAAGCACGCCTTCGCTGAGATTATCGAGTACGATCGTCCGGCAGGCGCCACCCAGACGGCGGAACGCTTGTTCGTGTAGTTCGGCCCACGTGCGCGTGCTGGACTGGAAGGTGAGCAGGCGAAGGGCCTTGCGGCTGTAGCCCAGGGTGAGCACGAACAAGCGTGTACGCCGGTATCGGCCAGAGAGGGGATCGCGCACCATCGGACCGCGGCCATAATCGACCTGCGCTTCCTCGGCCGGTGGCGTAACGATGACCGCACAGGCGGACTTTGCCGGCTGCCCGCGCAACCGGCGGACGAAGCGTTTGACGCTGGCGTAGCGCCCCGCGAATCCGTGGCTGTCCACCAGGTCCTGATAGATGGCCTTAGCGTTTCTTCCTTTGCTCAGCGACAGTTCGATGAAGTCGAAGTACGGCTCGCAGGCACTACTCGTCGGGCAGCGCCCAGGCAGCGGGACCGGCGCCGAGTCGGGGGACACCGTTGGCCGGTTTTGCCGGTGGCCGCCGTCCCCAACCTCCGGGAGCCCGAATGGCGATTCCGGCGGCCTTGAGGTAAGCTCCCGCCGTCTCTCGCCGAATGCCTGTTTCCTGCTGGATGCGCCGCAGCGGCCAGCCCAGCCGCCCCAGCGCGATGACTTGTTGTCGCTTCTCTTCGCTCAAGACATTGCTCACGTCGATGGAGGGTAATCCCTCCGTCGTTCTCAATGTCTTGCCGATTTCTATTGGCCGGTTTTCAGCTGTCCCTCATTGGCCGCTTTTGGGTGTCCCCCGAAGCCAAAGTAGAACGATGCTGCCGGACAAGCGGACCGATGGCCTTCCGAGCCGAATTTCTCGATTGTGGTCATGATCTGGGCATCGGGCATTTTCTTGAAGAGGGCGAGAGCAGCACGTTTCTCTGACTCCGTGCCGTTCAAGGCGTTTTCAAAGAGCTGAGCACGGGCCTCAGGTGGCATTTTTGCTAGCTCGAAGCTGGATATCCAGCCGTCGTGCGGCTGCACGTCGTAGCGCTCTAACGATTTCTTGAGCTCAGGTTTAAGCGGGAGTGAGAGTTCAGCCATAAAGGAAACGCGAAATTCAATGTCTACAGTCTGTTATGAAAGGTGAGCGGTGAATTGTGCGGAAGTTTCTTCGAAAGGAGCCGCTGCACCGGCATGAAAGAAGATGATCCGGCACCAAGCCGGACCATTATGGGCGTTTAGTACTCGCAGGGCAAAAGAATGGTCGTCGAGCTTCGGTCGGCCTCGGTAACGATCCAAATCTTGGTTCCGTCGCTGAGGTGGAAAACGGACAGAAGTCGGAGTCCATTTTCGAGCGCCAAGATGTTTGACCGGCGGTCATCGTCAGAGACATCTCCCCAATCGCCTGCGGAGTGCCGCATGAGATAGACGAGCCTCCTTTCATGCGTTTTTTCGAACGCTGCAAGTGCTCCGTTCGTTGCATAAACGAGGCCCATGGCGAATTTTGCTGGCGCTGAATTCATAATACTGTTCCGATTAAAAGAGGGTGAGCTGCGAAGCTGAACTGCTGCTGGAGGCGGTGTTGTGTTTGGCTTGGACGAAGAGAGCCGGTGGGCCGCAGAGGATGAATTCTTCTTTGCCACGTTTTACCGCCACGCCGTGGTAGAAGCCCATCGAGTCGTTCCTGGCGGCTGCGCAAAGATCTTCCGTGGCAGTCCTCTCTGCGTAGTCTATTGATTTGCCTCCGAAGAACCGCTTCGGAATCAGACGGTATGCCGTTGCCTCGATTGGCTTATTTGTATCGCGCCCGGGCAGGACCATACCGACGCAAACCCAAAGGCTGCCCTGCCACTCGAAGGGCCGTCGAATAGGTTTTCGCTCGCCGATGCGATCGCCGCTATAGCTTGCATTGATATCTCCGCGGCCGAGCCAATCGTCATTGACGAGATCCCCAGAAGCAAGTCGAAGAGGATCGACGTGAAACACGTTTCGCGTCTCGATAATAAACTCCAGCGGGCATGTTGTTATGATTTCGTCGTCCATTTTGTCCCCAGTTGAATTGCGGTGATTGAGCATCAATCACCGGCTAGGCCGACGCCGATGAGTCAGGGAGGCAAGGTCAGAGGCCGGAATCGACCGAGGGGAATCACCCGCATGCACGGAGCGCTCACTGAGTGACGAGCGAAGCGAGAGCGGAGGAAGGCGGGGAAACGGTCGATGAAGCCGTAGGAAAGCCTTGACCGCGCCAGGGGCAGCGCCCCTTAGAAAATCTGGAACACATCAGCCGAGCGGAGCTCGACCAAACAGGGGAGGGGCGGTAGCGGTTCGCCCACGGGTGGGCGGGAAGAAAATAGCCGCTGTGCTCCGTCTGTCCTGAGCCAGGTGCTTTGATCAATTGATTCAAGAAATCTCCGCACCTGGCGAGGGACAGTCAAGCCGGGGGTGCTCCCAACTGTCGAGCAGGACGCGAGAGAGTTGGGGGTGGCTTGAAGGAGCCTGTCATCGTGGGTTGGGCGAAAAGCGCGGGGAAAAAAGCCGCCCCGAAGGGCGGCTGCACGATTACTCTTCGTCGCGGCTTTCGCTGTATTCTTCGCGCTGGAGCTCGAAGATTTGCGAGTGGGCGGTGTCTGCGACTTTGGCGAGGAGGAGGAGATCGTCCCGGCCGAAGCTGTGCGAAGTCCGGAACTCATCTTCGTCATCTTTGTAGATGCGCTCGATTGAGACGGTGAAGTAGGCTCCGCCGTTCTTTTTTCCTTCGTTTCTCCAGATCGCGGCCCGGATGTTTCCGTATCTCACTTCTGCTGCCGGTTTTGCCTTCGATTGTTGGTTCTTCATGATTCCCTCCAAAGGGTTGTTGGTTGATAACGACCGCCAAAGAGCACCCCGCCTGAAGCGGCCGAGGGCAAGAGCCTTCGCAGGGACCCGTCTGCACAAGCGGCCACGTGTGGCCCAGCGCGGAAGATGGGTGGAAGGTCTCTTGAGCGAGGCCGCGCGGGGTGCAGAAAGCGGGAGTATCAAAGACCGACAACGAACTTGGAGGAATGAAGAACCGAATCGAATCGCGGACCGGGAGATGAGATCGAGACTTCGGGCGAGTCGAGAGCGAAGCAGAAACGAGGAGCCTGTTCCCCGCGGTGAGCGCTTCAAATTGCGAACGGAGGCCGGACCGCTGCGGAGGCTGGATCGGGCTCGACGAGTAAGGAGCAACACCGCCGGGCAATTTCGAGTTCACGCGCTGAAGTCAAAACACGATAGTTTCGTGCAGCGTTTCTGAGGGGGCGTTGCGGGGGAGTTCCCCCGCTAGATGGGGTAGCGGAAGACGCGCGTTTTTCGCGGCTGGAGCGAGGGGAAGGCTTTCCCCCTTTGACATTATTCTGATCGGAAGTGCGGCAAGCGGTGACGAGATTTCAGTTCAAAGAGAAGCTCCTCGATAGAGAGCATCCGGTACTCGAACGGCCCTGATTCGCCTTCCTCTGGTTTCACCGGGACGCTCTCCTCGATTCTCTCTGTATCGACCGGAAAGTCGCAACGGAAAGGCAGCCGGAGCCGGCCGATAGAATCATCGTGAAGCTCTCGACCGACTGGTGGCGGAATCATGCTGCGATCATACGACAAAGCCGCGAGGAGATGAGAAGGCCGCCTATGCGGCGGCCTCGGTGTACTCCGGCTGGAGTTTGTGCAGGTAATCGACTGCGCGCTGGGCATGAGCGGCTGCCTGGAAGATTGCGCGGTTGTCGTTCTTGAGGACGGTCAGCCATGTGGCGATGTAGGCGGCGTGGTCTTCCCGGACCTCGGGGGTGAGTTCAAGGTCTGCGCAGAGGAATGCAGCGCCGAGTTCGGCTACGAGTTCTTCGCGGGCGTAGCCTTCGTCGCCCCAGCTCTTCCGGCCGAAGTCCCGCTCGATGCGAGAAGGATGCTTCGTCCAGTGGGTAGTCTCGTGCGCGAGTGTCGCGTAGTAGCTCTCAGCGTCGCGGAAGCTCTCGATGGGCGGCATCTGGATGTAGTCGGCTTCCTGGGCGTAGTAGGCCTTGCCGCCACGGAACCGGATATCGGCGTGCGTGGCTGCGAAGAAGGCTTCTGCGCGATCAATGCGTTCGACCGGACTGAACTTCGGCTCCGGTTTTGCGTAGTAGTGCGCGGGCAAGCCTTCAATCTGCTCGACGTTGAATACGGTGTAGCCTTTCAGGAACGGAATCTCGCGCTCGACTTCTTGTCCTTCGCCGTCCTTCTCGGTGCGGCTGAACGTGCTCGCGTAGACGACGAGCGAACCTTTCTCGCCTTTACGGACGTGGGCGTTTAGATCGACGGCCTGCTTGAACGTCATCCAGTTCGGTGACGAGAAGCCGTGTTCCAGTGAAGCGAGCCAGAGCACCAAGATGTTGATTCCGGAGTAGGGCGCGCCGTTATGGCGAAGTGGCCGGCTGATTCTCGCGGCGGCGTTTTCTCCGCTCCACGGTTTCATCCAGGGCCGAACGCCCTGCTCAAGGGAAGCGACGATTACGCCGGTGATCCGGGTGTAGATGTCCTGCCGTTCTGTATTCTGCATTGTCTGTTCTCCTTCTGCGTCGCGGTTTCTCATGACGCGAGCAGCAGATGGCGGGACGGAATTGAGTGCTCTGTCACCGGAGGGACTTGGTCCCGGAGGGGAACGGCCACACGGGAGCCGGACTGAGCGAAGGGACAGGTCCCGAAGCGAGGGAGGCGAATGGAGCGGGCCAGCCGTTGACAGGGCACGCCGGCCTGCCATGATCGCGTCACTGTTATGAGAAAACCGCGTGCGGACCGGGAACAGACGGATCGTGCAGAAACGGCGGGATTCTCACCGTGAGAAAACGGAAACGTCGCGACTATCGCTTGGGCTTTCGGCCGGTGGAGAATCAGTTGGGCGGAACTTGCCAGCCGCGAGTGTCGGGCGGCCTTGTGCCGGCGGTGCCCTTCATCCGCTTCACATCGACGTGCTTGGTACGCTTCAGGCCGGCAGCACGATGACGCCTTTTGGCCGGCGATTCTCAGCCCCACGCCGCCGAGGGAGAAGGTTGGTGGGTGAGCGATGTTGCACGTTCAAAGACCATCAGGACGGCGGGTAGAACAGGCGTTGAGAATCCGCTTGGGAAGGCACCGGGAAACCGTCGAGTCTGATGGGCAGCGCAGCTCGCCGAGCAGGAGCCGATTTGGGTCGGGTGGTTTATCGTGCGCGGAAGTCGCAGCCGTTGAACCGGCGTTGGAACGGGTTGCGGCGACTGGGGCATCTTTGCGGCATAATGAAGGCGAAGGCGTGTTCCGAGGTTTTGCCAGTTCGGTGCTGTCGCTCGTCGTGGCCGCCACGTTTTTGTGGGGCGGATGCGTTTCGTGCGAGCAGTACTTCATGTTCCCGGGCAAGCATCAGCCCTGCTGCAATAAATCGGGCCAGTGCGAACGCCCTGGGAAGAATTCCCCTCAACCAGAAAAGCAGGACTGCAACCGCTTGGCGTTTCAGCGAAACGCCCCGGCCCATGTGCCGTTGCCGGCTGTGTTACCGGCTCCGATTGCTCCCGTCCTGACTGAAATGGCGGCTTCGCTCGTCCGTATTCCTACGTTCGACATCCCGCCAGATCCGTCGCCTCCGGACAGCCAAGCCCTAAACGCGACATTCCTGATCTAGATCTCCGCTCTGCTCTACCCGGCACCGCGCCAGATGTGTCTGCACGGTGCTTGCTGCCTTTTTTCTGCAGGGAAGGAGATGAAGGATGAATCCCAACAACGTCTTGGTCGTAGTCGCGGTTTTATCGCTTGGGGCATCGTTTGGTTACGCATCGGGGCATGGACCCGTGTTTGCTCTTGCGACGCCAACGAATCCGCAAGGGGGCTTTAGCTTTGATACAAGCCTCATGGGCCGTTACAGCGGGGGTAGCGGCACGATGTTCCGCGGCACTCTTGGATACGGCATTTCAGAAAATTTGAAGGTTTCAGTGTCGGCGCCGCTGGTATTTCAAGGCGAGAAGTTCGCACCCTCTCGGACTGCCGCCGTGACACCCATGGGCGGTGATTTCGAGGTGCTCGGGCTATGGCGCTTTCAGCGAAAGGATTTTGGGGTGGGAAAGCGATTTGAAACGACAACTATTGGCGGGCTGCTCCTGCCGGGTCCGCAGGCCGATAGCGGGCCGCTCAAAGGCGTGAAAAGCAGGCCTGGGGGGCTCATCGGTGTTGTCTCGGGTGTGACGTCGCGGAGCCACTACGTCTGGGCTGGCACAACGTATCAGCGCTACTCCGCCTCAAGTGTCGATCGCCGGCCGGACCTTCTTTTTTACACGTTCGCCTACGGCTACCGGCCGGAGAGTTGGCGCAAGGACAACGGCTGGGACTGGAGGCTGTTTGGGGAGTGCACGGGCGAGCGGCTCGGCGCTCTTGAGCGGGGAAGCGCCGACGTCTCAGGCAGTCGCAGCAACCAGGTCTTTGTGGGTCCGTCTACACTTGGCGTCTACAAGAACTACGCCGTCTCGGCAGGGCTGCAATTTGCTGTGTATCGGAACGTCGGCCCGGTCTATCCGCGCGAACGGGTTCGCGTGGCGGTCAATTTCACGTGGTTTTTTTAGTGGGAGAAACGCAATGAAGAATCTGTTCGTAACAACTGTTTTACTCGCGGCGCTCGCGTTGCCAGGGCGAGCCGAGTTCCTTCAGATGGAGATTTCGATTTTCGGCATGGATTGAATGACCTGCGCCTACGCCGTGCGCGTAGCATTGATGAAGTTTCCCGGTGTTGAATCGGCCGATGTCAGTCTGAACAAGGGCCTGGCAACGGTGAAGCTCAAGCCGGGAAATACGATTCGGCCGAGCGAGTTTTGGGAGGCGATCCGAAAGAACGGCAACACGCCGAAGGCTACTCGCGTGATCGTTCGTGGTGAGGTCGAAGCTGCGGGCGCTCAGCTCAAAGTCAGGGGAAGCAACGAAGTGTTTAATCTAAACGCTGCTCCGGCTGTTGCCTCGCAACTAAAGAATGCGGTCGGCAAAGGAGTGACCGTTGAGGGCACGTTAACACCGGGGAAGGACGTGAAGTCAGCGGTGCCGCTGGAGGTACAAACGGTGCGGCCGTAGAGGAATTTCAATGGCTGACATTCTAACGAAACAACATCGAACGAGCGGCGTGTTGGGCTACCTGTCGCTCTTCACCTCTTTTGGAACACTGCTTTGCTGCGCTCTCCCGTCGCTCGTGGTGCTTCTCGGCCTTGGAGCGACGGTGGCCTCATTCCTGTCGGCGGTACCCTGGCTCGTGACACTCTCGCGGCACAAAGTGTGGGTGTTTTCCGTGTCCGGAGTCCTTATTGGCGCGAACGTGCTCTACGTGTACGTGATTGCTCCGAGGCTCAAGAGTGCTGGCGAAAGCTGTCCGGCCGATTCGCCCGACGCGTGCGCGACGGCGAGCCGTTTCAGCAAAATCGCTCTCTGGGTATCGGCCACAATTTATGCCGTCGGTGTTTTCAGCGCGTTTGTGCTGGGGCCGCTACTCATGCGCTTCGGCTAAAAGAAAGAACGCTGTAAGTTCGATTCGTCAGTAAGAAATCGTGGGCTGATTCGGGATCGGGCAGTTTGGCAAGTGATTGATCAGCGCTATTCGGAAACGCTTTCTCAGGCTCCACGCGCTTGTCCTTGTCGGACCAAAGGGCAGCCTTATAGATTGGACAAATGGCGCTCAAACGGATGGACAACGTAGGAATCGTCGTTGATGACCTCGGAGAGACGATTGATTTCTTTCGCGAACTCGGCCTTGAGCTTGAAGGTCGGGCCACGATCGAAGGAGAATGGGCCGGACGTATCACTGGATTGGGCGATCAGCGCGTCGAGATTGCCATGATGCGCACGCCGGACGGCCATGGACGCATCGAACTCTCCAGATTCCTCACGCCCCCAGTCATCGCAGATCACCGCAACGCCCCGGTGAACGCTCTAGGCTACCTTCGCGTCACGTTCGCCGTGGACGACATCGACGAGACGCTTGAAAAGCTCCGCAAGCGCGGCGCGCAGCTCGTAGGCGAAGTAGTCCAGTATAAAGACGCGTATCGTCTCTGCTACATCCGCGGGCCTGAGGGAATTCTCATCGGACTTGCCCAAGAACTCAGATAAGTGAAAACGAAGACGTCGCAACGACTGCGCTTCAGCTACCGAGGGGATCGTCGACAAAACAAAGTGAGACTCCACGGTGCCGCGCGATTGTGAGATGCCGGGCGGCGAAGGCTTGCCCCTATGCGGTCGCGGCCACTTTAGCCGGCTTCTCAGTGTCCGGGACCTTTCTGCGGTCGAAGAAATCGTGTCGGCCTTCGGCCTGACTGTAGTTGCGGTTTTTGATCTTCAGCCAGGAGCGCTCCAGGCCGTAGGGAGCCGCTTTATACTTGGCGACGATGCCTTCGAGATCCTCTTCGCAGGCAACCCTGAACAGATCGATGCCGGTTGTGTCGATGTGGGCGGCATAGAGAAGAGCTGAGCCGTTCTTCGGTACGACTGTTCTGAGAATCCGCTTTCTCTCGCTCAGCGGCAGGGCACGAAGGTCTTTGCCGTCCAGGTAGAGAATATCGAAAGCGTAAAAATGCTGCGGTGAGCGCCGGCGCATTAGGTCGTAGAATTGGGGCCGGCCGTCGTCGGATAGGTGGACGATCTCGCCATCAAGGACTACGCGCCGAGCGTGAGCCTCTTCGGCAACGCGGCTGCAGAGGTCTTTGAAGGACTTGTACTCGTTGCGTTTGCGAGAAACGAGCGAGGCGAAACCGTCCTCGACGTAAGCGAGGGCGCGGAAGCCGTCATACTTCACCTCGAAAATCCAATCTCGGTGATTAAACGGCTCGCCGACTGGCAGCAAGGGCATCGGGCTGAAACGGGGCAGCACTCTTTTTCCCATTGTAGGTCGACGGGAGTGGTTCGCCTTTTATTCGCCTCTAATAGAGCGATGGCATGCCGGTTCTGTTCGGTCTCGTTTACGGACGGGAGCGGTGTGCGCCACACCTTCGAGGTTCCAGCCGAAACACTGTACGAAGCTGCCGTGCTCGCGAATCGCTCTACAACGGCCTCTTAGGAAGATCGTCTTTATGAATATCGTCTCTGATCAATGAGACCACTGTTTCCAATGGCACATCGCTATTTCTCAAGAGTTCGTCGTACTCTGCAACGGCCACCCGACCTTCCGAAGCGTTCAGGCATTCGAAAGCACCGCCCGGGTGTGTGAAGCAAATGCCTATTTGATTTCCGCCTGCCGTCTCCAGGGTCCAGACTTCGCGCGGACCCTCGGGTTGGTACCCTCTCTCGAACTGCGTGGCGGGGCTCTTGGCTTTAGGAATGCGGATTCTGCCCCGGAAAATGCCGCCTTCTGATTCCACAACGACAAAAGTCACCTCTATCGGCGGCTCTCCTGCGCGGGCCAGGCGTCCCTTATTGAGTATGTGCCAGACCATCGTGCCTCACTGCGAGAGCAGCTTACATACGTCTCAAAGCCATTACAATGGGCGAATGAAGGCTCGACGTGCAGTATCGGATAGCGGTGTATCCGGTGACCCCGTTAGCCTCTGCTGAGCGGCCCTTCCGCAAGTTAACGTGAAGTCAGCCGTAGCTAATAATAGAACATTTCGCTCAGAGAGGCCCAGGCCCGGTCGTGGCATTTGATCGCCGAGTTTTGCATTGGCGATATGATTCCTGAGAGCGGCGGGCCAAAAGCCAATCCATTTACAATGTAGAGGCTAATGTTAGGGAGCGAGGATATCGTCAGGTTCGTGCCATCGTAGCTAAACTTATAGAAGCCCGTGCTCGTGAAATTGTTCGGAGCGCGTTTGTAACGTAGATAGTATTTTGGTTGGAGGGATCGACAGCCATCCCTCCCGCCCCGGGAACGAAGTTTGTAAGTTGGATGTCACGATCCTCGTTCCAAGTACTATTAGAATATGTCCACCGAGTGAAGTAGTATGTCGTATGATATGTTCCATCAGGAATGGAACCTGTTGAACAGGACCGAAAGGCATAAAAGGTATTCTGATCTCGGAACGCGGCAGCCCCCACGCCGTTTGCTTCATAGCAGCCTGCAAAACTAGGGTTCGGGACTAGGATAGAGTTTGCCGGGATAGTGCACCTGGGTGTCGGTAGGTCAATCTGCATCATGTATTCGGTGCTGCCACTGAACGCCAACCCATTTAGTGTCCCGGACGTTGGTCGCACTGATGGGTTCGGACATGAAAGACCGCTGCTGCTTGGGACGTGACCCAGCAGACAGTAGTCATCGTTCGTCGTTCCAAAAGCGATGAAATCACCAGCAACGCTCATTGGATATGGCGAGGGCACATTTGCCGTCCATGAGACGACAAATGTGCCTTGATCTACGGCGAACCCACCGTATTGGGCACCATATTGGGAATAGTTGGCCAGAGCTGGAACCGACCGAATTTGAGTCCATGCCGACGTCACTGTATCGAGCTGACCGAGCCTTCCGTCCCAACTAAGCCCGTATAGTGTATCCGCTCGGACATCATGCGTATTTTGTACGCAAATAGATGCCAACGCTGCTAATAACCAAAACATTGGCCGTCTGGAGGTGGAAAGAGCCATTCGAGTCATCCTACGGATTGAGCTGTATTCCACCGATCACCGGGACGTCCCAGGCGGTGCAGGCGACGAGGTTGAGCGAAACAGGTTTCGCAAAGATGTAGGCTGCCACAAGAAGTGGAGCGAGCGAATCGTACGATGGGAGCGTTCCGTTCGTGGGCTGAACGTAGAATTTTCCTGTAACGAGGCATCCCGTGTTGAAGTTCCAGCGGTTTGCTGGCGCGTACACTTCCATCGTTTGATCAAGGTTCTGCCCAATCTGCGTTATTTGGAAGAATGGTGTCCAATTGTCAGCTTTCGCTGATGTGGACCATGCTAATACGCACACGCTCAAAGCAGCAGATAATGCCGCCCCTCGTCTCATCGATCTTGTGAATGGCCGCATAATGCTTTCAGTCCTACGCAGCTAGCCCAGAACCACGACATTAGAAATGATCGGCACGCCCCAACCAGTGCACTGACTGAGGAGGTTAAATTGAACGGTTTTTCCGAAGAGATAAGCCGCTGTGATGAGTGGCGCTAGTGAGTTGTAAGAAGGGTACGGAGCGTTAGTATACGGCAGATAGAATTGGCCAATCACTTCGGTGACACCTGCTTGGCAAATGCCGGTAGGAATAGTCGGGGAACCGTTCGGATAAACGACGAGGGTATGATCTGTGTTCTGTTGTAGGGTGCTGATGGTAAAATAGCCGGTCCAGGTATCGGCCCTGGCCAGTGAAGGGGCACTGAGGGAGGAAAGGCAGAGTACGGTTGAAAGAAAGATAAAGCGAGTCATAGTGAGTTCCTATGTGAACCGGTCCAGTAGCGGCCGCTAGTGCTCGCCAGTACTACAGCGTTTCGCAATGTCAACGAATATTCGTGACGCTTTCAGGAGCCTTCCCGCTCAAAGGAACTCGTGGCAGCGCAAATCGCAGAAGAACAGGTCCTGGAAGGCCGGCTGCTGGATCTGATGCGAGGTCAATGAGGTTGAAATGCCCCGAAACTTCATGCAGGTTGAACAAAACCTGACTAAACTTCTGCTGATAATAAACCTTATCTTTCGTTTGAAGCCGCCCCGGCACGAAGCGGCGCATTTAGACCTCCGAGCTCCGGCAGATCATAGAGGTAAACGCGAACGGATTGGCCGGGCACCTTCTGGAGCATGTCCACGTATTCGCAAGTGGCACCGTCATCGCGAAATGGCCGAAGCTCGCTAACGAACGAAGGCTGACCGTTCTTGTCGAACTCATAGACCCTCAGCCATCGCGGCCGGGCCTTCACGAAGATGAGGTGGACGCTCGCGGAGTCCACGGCCGGCTGATCGAACGAAAGACTCGACGTGTAGTATTGGACGCCGGTGCTGATGCATGCGGGCAGCTTACAGTGGAGCAGCACGCTGAAACGATCATCCTTCGCAAGCGGTATGAGAAAAGGCACCCTGACCTTCTTTGAGACGCCATCACTGCCGACGAGGCTCGGCCGAATCTGCTTCAGCCGGACAGGATCGTATCGAAGGTCGAACGCAAAGCAATCAAGTTGAGCGAAAGGGATATTGTTTTCGGAGTCGATGCTGAACTCGATACCGGTTTCGGTTTTCGATTGGCAGTATCCCTCGTACTGCCAGGCGAGGTGCAGATCTGGGCCTTCAATAATCGCCACTTGAAATGCCCTGTCGAGCTTTAAGCTCGTGTTGAGGCGCCGCCGGACATTAGCGACGTGGAGCGAATCGAGGTTGAGCCGTTCGATGCTTGGCGGCATCGGCTGAGCGTCCTTCACGCGGCGTTCGGACAGAAGGGCCGCGGACGCTGCGGCAGCAGAAAGTGCAATCCCTGGCAACATGAGTGCCGGCGCAGACTGCAGAACGCCGAGAAGGGCGATTCCGGTACCCAGGAGAGTGATGAGTGGAGTGAGATTTTCTGGTGCACCGTTCATGAAAAAGAGCAGGGCTTCGCTTCGCGCTCACATCTCGACAGCGTATGAATAGTCCCACTGCTTCGCGGTGAGATCAACGGATCCCCCACCCCGCCCCGACCAAAGTACGGTACAGTGTACCCGATCCAAAATCGTGGCCACGACGCTGGACAGAAAGGAGGCCGAGAATGAAGCCTACAGCCTTAAATGGTGGCGGCGGCGGTGGCGGAGGAGGCTAGGTTGCCGAAGGGTTGCGTCACCTTGCTAGTCCTTGGGGGCGCAACCCTTTCTCAAGTCGGGCCCAGACTGGCCAGTACGTGCGTCACCGGAGGCTTGCGTTTTTCGAGCTCGGAATGATGGTAGGCCACGATGAGCGCCTGGCGGCGGAGAACGGCGATTGGGAATCTCTGACCGCCGATGAGAAACTGGCTCGCCTAGAGGGGTTTCTCATCGGCGGAAAGGGCTGCCAATGTGAGGAGTGCCTCTGGGAGTACGGTTCTGTATTGGGTCAGTTCGGTGTGGCGGCAATTCCCCTTCTGATTTCAGCACTTCACCATGAGTGTGTGGGTGTCCGTATGGAGGCGGCCGAGACTTTGGGCAGATTAGGGCCGGTCGCGCACGAGGCTATCCCCGCGCTCCGGATCGCCTTGATGGACGAGGACGGGCCTCGGTCAAATGAAAACAGCGTAGCCGGACTTGCTGCCTGGGCTTTGCAGCAAATACGGCGGCGTGGATCGGCGGAGCGCTGAAGGAAGTACCGCGAATCCCGAAGCGCAGTTTGGACTGGTGGTAACGAGGATCATCAACAGATTCTGATTCAGAATCGCCGCGAGGCGGTTGGGGCGGCTCCCAACAAACCAAAACGAGAGGCCTCTTTAGAACCCTCGGAACACGACAGGCACGCCGCGTGGAGTGGCTGCGTCAAGCAGAACGTGCGAGGCGTAACTTGCAGGAATTGCCGGGAGCGCACCTGCGGCAAAGTGAAAGAGTAGGCCGAATGTTCCGCAGAGGATTTGCTGTAAGCCGTTCTGACTCAACTGGGCGGTCTGAAAGCACTGTTGCGCCGCGAAGCGGAGCTGGTTTTGGATCTCGCGGGTTTGCTGAAAAACCACAGTTGTACCGTAGGCCGTCACAGAGACGCTATGAGCTGGCCCTCGGTGATGGGACGACGTACCGGGTTCGAAGAGGTCTGGAAGGGTTGAAACCGATTTCAGCCCACCATCCGCCGAGTGCCTCTACAAGTGCGAGCGCCGGTGGTTGGTCGGCCGCAAAGCTTAGCGCTGTAATGCCGCCGACGGGTCCGCCAACTCTGCGATGCTCACGATAGCCAGGCATGGTTCATTTTACCTCGCGCCCCGCTACAACATATCCGGGGTTCAGGTCGCTGAAGTCACTGCTATGAGCGACTGCCGTCCGGTAATCGACAGCTTGCAAATCCAGGTCAATCGACTCGTGCAGGATTCCGCCGTGGAGCAGTCTCAAGATTTCAGATATCGCCAGCGCGGCGGCAATGGCGCCAACGAAGGGTGCACCTACTGCCTTACCTGCTAGGAGCGTTACCCCACAGCGGTCAAGCTCCCCAGACGTGAGCAACTCCTGATATCCAGGACGCATCTGGACGTCCTCCGGAACCTCTGACTTGTTCCATATCGTAGATGCTGGTCTGGGCCCTGGAAGAGTGTGCAGACGCATAGTTCGATAGTCTCGGTGCCCGTGGCCCAGTCCCGCCTCGACAACGAATTCAAAGCCAACCTGATCGAGTACTTGCCGGGCGAGGGCGTTGTCCACCCCACAGAATGCCACCGTGGGCTCGTCTGGCTGCCGCTGGAAGTCTCCCTTAAAGCGCCGCTCGATGATCGCCGCCTTGAAGCCGCGGCGTTCCGCCCAAGCTGCCATCGCGCGGGTCTTCTTTTGCCCCACTATGCTCGTGTCGGTCAGTATCGAAGTGCTTTCCGTGGATGGAGTAATTACATCGAAATCCTGCAGGACGAGGGAGGCCCGAGCGGGGTTTGGGTACGGGAGAATTCCGAGGCCCCATAAGAACGCCTGGCCCAGGTGACCCAATCCGAGGACCCACAAGTGCGACGGTAGATAGCGCAGGGCTGGCTCAGAATCCGTGGAGTCGAGCCAACTGGCATTTGCCGACGGGCTCCAGAGCGATAGACCAACTGGCCGTCGACCAACGGCCGAGCTTCCTGTTCTGACGAAGGAAAAAGCCTCGTTCACGGCGAGTGCCGCGGCGAGCATAGCTGCCAGTGTCATTAGCTGCGCACCGCTGAGAAGCAGATCGGAATGTGCGGGCAGTATACCGCCGCGCCAGCCGGCGAAAGCGGTTCGGATGTGAAACGCGGCCCTGCGCGACGTTGGCCGGGCCGTTACAGAGATGAGGGGGGCGTCCTTCCGGACTTCTTCAATTTGGCCCCCGAGGGTCAGCACGGCTTCTCGAAGAGTAGTTCCAAGAGGAAGCGGAGCGAGGAGCGGCGTCGTAGGTGGACACTGAACGGAAACGCCACCCAGGAAAACACGGCGCGCCAGAGTGACCGCTGTTAGAATCGCGATCTGGGCACCTTCGGTTTCTGCATCAATCTCGGGAACTTCCAGCGCCAGACGAAAGCCTTTGAACATTCTGGTGGCTTCGGAAATGCTGGAAGCGTCACCACTGTCGAGGGCCTCCTTTACGAGGCGGTGCAAGCAGTCTTCTACCGGAAAAGTAATCATTTCGACCTCACAATCCGATCTGAAAGAAGGCGCCGCGGTTCTCCGGAGCGATGCTCCGCCACTGCTTTGCTCCTTCATAGAGGTAGATTCCGAGTTCGCCACGGCGAACCGGCGGACCGGCGAAACGGGGGACGATCAAAGCGACATGACCGGAGCGCGAGATCATCGGGTTCGCGCGATCTGAATCGCTTTGGTACGAACCATCCGGGTGCGTGTGAATATCGGCGATCACGTTCAAGCCACGCCGCTTGCAGATTTCCCAGAGATCCGAATAGTACCGCCCATCAAAGCGGATGATCCCGGTGTCTAGACTATGCGGATCCAAATCGTCATACGGAATGAAGTCTACAATACGGCCGACATTGTTCTCGCGCCGGCCAAGAAGAAAGGCGCCGCTCTCCCGCCGGCCATGATTGCCCCGCCGCCTCAACTCGGCGAGCATTCGCCGCCATAGGAGCCATGAACAAGACAACCTATGCTGCGGCGCAAAGAGGCGGTTGATAGTCCGCGCAATTGAGAAGTTCATGCGTAAGCTCCAGGTATTGGACAATTCCCAGCTTCGGGTTCCATATTTTCGAAGGCATTTCTGTGCGCCAGTTGTCGTGACCCGATATGCTCTCGCGGTCACAAGGCAGGTAGAGAGCCGTTCCATTCTTCCAGTCTGGCCGGAAGACCGAGCCCACTCTTCCACCGCTACTGCGGGGCCATTGATTCGGCGCGAGGACAGCGCTACGGCTAACGTCCCAAGGCCCCCCGGTCGGCGGGATCTGGGGATACCCGCCGCAGTTGAACCGGAGCACGTACTCCCGCCCGTCCCTCGCTGTGAGGGCTATCAGCACGAGAGGCCATGAGATGCTCAGCAGCCGCCACCGCTTTTCGAGCTCCCCAAGCCGAAAACTCGGTTTCGAGAGGTCAGCGCGAAGTGCCCTTTCGTCCGGCGGTGACGCTTCGGGCGGCGTCACTGACGACCTCCAGGTGCGCCGTTGACTCGCTGATCCGGCACCAGGTCAAACGCCACCCGGCACACCGGGCAAGCCGTAAGCGCGCCCAGATGGGTGCCCGGTGCCGGCCGTTCGTGGGTACCGGCGATTTGGAGTACATGCTCACTTGCTTCCGCCTCGGTCATATTGAACTTCTTGACCGCGGACCAGTGCTTGACGCGTGCCACAGTCGTTGCAGGGCTGAAGCGATGATGCACCGTTTCGCCATTGAACGTCACAGCGACTTCTATATGCCGGCACCGATGGGCGTGCGCCTTTACGCCCGCGTGACCGGCGTGCTCGCATACGAGCACGATTTCGTCGATGGGCTCTTCGGAATCCTCCAGGAAGATGAGAACCTCGTTGGAGAGGCCATGTCTCTCAATGAGCAGGGCTCGCAGCGTGCCGAAGGTATCTTCCGGGCCGACCTCGATGTGCTCGATATCAGGGTGGCCTTCATGTTGATAAAACACGTCTGTTACTTTCATGGATTAGTCTCCTAGCAGGGTCGGGCCTGGGCTATCCGCTCGGATGATTGCCGGTTACCGTGTCCCTACTCTCTTAATGGGATTGTTTGGGAGAACCCGGAAACCGGGCTGGAGACTCTCTACTCCAACTTCAATAGGCCCTTCGGTGCAGCGGCGCAGACGAAGAAATGCGGGCACCGTGGACATGTGACAGCATCGATCTCGACGGGGAATTCGCCGGCGGCGATGTTCTTCAGCATGCCGTCGCTATTATTTCGGCGGTTTTGAAGCTTCTGCGGTGTGATCGTTACCGGTTCCATCGTTTCATCGGTCAGATGCAGGGCTTCAAGCACAAAGCTAGGGCCGAAATGAAGTTCCCCGGCCAACTGATACAGCGTGTATTCCAGCCGGTCGTACTCGTTGGTTCGCTTCTGGCCGGTGCGAACACGGCGCAACATGACCGAGCCATTTGGGAGGTGCGCTACTTCGTCAGGCTCCACAATCACACGCCCGTTTGGAAAATCGATCGCAAGCGGCTCTGCGGCCCTAAAGCGTCGACCGGCACCGGATCTTATCAGCGCAGCGATCAGCCGCGAAGCGAGGCGTCGGTATTCGCCCGCAAAAGCGTGTTCGGTCGGGCCCCGTTCTTTCCAGAGCTTTTCGAACTCTGCCTCGGCCTCTTCCACCGTTGCACCGCCACTGCGCCTGGTTTCGGCTAACCAATCGATCAGACGGTAGATGCATTCGTGGGCTCGCGAAAATGCCGTGGGTTTCTTGGCGTTACCAAGTCCAAGAATGTGCGTGTAGAAAAATCGTCGCGGACATTTTTCATACAGAGAGAGCTGACTATCTGTCAGAGTGGCGGCTTCCAATCGTACAACGGTGATCGGCACTACTCCGGTTTGGGTCCCTTCCGGAAGCTTGAGGAGTTTTGGCGCATTGAACTCAGATTTGAGGCGATCAGGAATCCAATCCAGAAATGGCGAGGCCTTCCGCTTGTTGCCATTTGGCTGAAACCTAGTGAGGTACAGACGGAGGTGAGTCCTGGCTCGCGAGGATGCGACGAAGAACAGACACTCCTCTTCGTGTTCCTGGGACTGTTTAGCCTGCTCCGATATCGTCAATCCCTGAGCGCCTTCAATCATTCCCTGTGGCGGAGGGCATCGCTGGCCGCGATTTGATGCTGGAAAGCTGGCTACGGTGAGGCTTGGGACATGGACCGCCTCGAACTCCAAGCCCTTACTGCCGTGGACGGTCATCAACCGAACCGCGTTAATGTGCAAGGCTGCCGCCGGAACCTGGCGCAAATCACGCTCTTCGGCGAGCAGTACGAGTTGGCGAACACGATCAAGCGTTCTTTGAATCGGGAGCCCCGAACCAACCGAGCTTCGCTCACGAACAAAGTTGAGAAACTGCCAAACAGCAACTGCCCGCATTCGATCTTGTATCGACTCTCGCTGCGCCATTTCACCGGCAAGCCGCGAGCTGTCTAAAAGGTAATGGGCGAGGAACTCCCACGCTGAGCTCGATATCTTCAGCCCCGCAAGATCGGCTGCCAATCGCGCAAGTCCGTTCGATCCTTCGGGCGAAAGACCGCCGAGGTCCGGCAAGGAAGAAAGAGAAGCGAGTGCACGAGCATTCCCAGCGCGTAGATGCCGAGTCGCGATATAGACGTCCTGAAGAGAGAGTCCGTAACGAGGCATGGCTCCGACGCGCGTAAGTCCATCGCCAAAGCGATCGACCGTGAGGCTAAGCAGCGCGAGAAGATCGCGGATTTCTTCCCGCTCAAAGAGGCTGCCGAGATGGAGTACGGCTACGCCGCGTGCTTCGAGGGCTTCTGCAATCTCAGCCAGTCGCCGATTGGAGCGACACAATACGGCCTGGTCCCGGAGAGACACCCCTGCCCCTTCAAGCTCAAGGATGCTCGCGGCAATGCCAGCGGCTTCGTCCGCCAAAGTGTCATAGCGCCGAATCTCCGGTTTGCTCGGCCCTGCCCCGCGGTCGGCGGTGAAGGCAAGCGGAAGCATGCCGGCTGAAGCGCCCATATTTGGCGCGATTGCGACGAGCGTATCGACCATCTGTTGAGTAGATCGATAGTTTACGGAAAGCTGACCTGCTCTTGATCCCTGGTACTCTCGTTCAAACGCGGTCATGTTGGAGGATGAAGCACCGCGAAACCGGTAAATCGACTGACGAGCGTCTCCGACAACCCAAAGCCTCTTCCCGTCGCCGGCAATCGCTTTTAGAAGTCGGCCGCTCGCGCGATTGACGTCCTGGTACTCGTCCACAAGAACGTGCCGGTGACGGAGTTGAACTGCGGTGCGGAGCGATTCGTTCGATTCCAATAGGAGTGTCGGCCTCATAATCAGATCACCGAAATCCACCGCCTTACGTTCGTGGACCGCCTCCTCATAGAGCTCATAGATTCGAGCAACCTCTAGGCATTTTTCAGCTGCAATTCGGTCTTCATCGTCCTTTGCCTGAGCCAGCATCGCTTCCGATAATTCGCGGTAGCGTTGGTGGTCAGTCATCTCGTCTTTCGCACGTGAAATGGCGCCAACGATTTCGCGAAGTACCATCGCCGGGTCCCAGAGGTTGCGATAATGGATAATCGGAAGAGTCGGGAGAATCTCCTCTAGGACCTCGATAGCGTCACTGCGGTCGAACAGCGTCGGATCGTTCGGAAGGCCGAGATCGTCGTGATAGCGACGAATGAGGTCGAGTCCGAACGCATGAAATGTTCCGATCCAGATGCGCTCAGCAGCTCCCGGGAAAGCAGCAGCTAGTCGCTCTGAAAGCTCCCCGGCGGCTCGATTCGAAAAAGTGAGCACGAGCATTGCCGCGGGATCAATACCTTCGGTTAGCAGTGACCCGATCCGCTTCTCCAGAGTCCGCGTCTTTCCGGTACCTGGGCCGGCTTGAAGCTGAAGTGCAGACCCGCGATGTAAAGCAGCGTGGTCCTGAGAGGGATCTGGCCTGGCGGCGCCCTGTCGGACTGTTTTGGTCTCTTGGGGCGCGGGTGGCAACAGAAGAGCATCGAATAATTGCTGGCGGATGAGGGGCAAGGCCAGCCCGGTCTTGCGCGCGATTTCCGTTGAGCTCCATTTCTGGTCGAGGTGGAGGGCTCGGGCGAGGATTCGGGGGAACAAGAGCTCACGGGCAAATACATTTGCTTGAAGTTCTCGTCGTTCCCGAGCCCCATAATCCTCAACTCGTTGAAGGCCGACTGGAGCCGCTTCTGTTGAACGCGACGCATCGATATCCTCAGTAGTACACGAAGCTGAGGAGGCATGAACGGCCGCGTGGCCAATCTCGTGAGCAACCAGCTGAGCACGTTCACCCTCGTCGCTTGTTGCTTCGCAAGCAACGGTCCCAGCTTGGTCATCAAACAAGGCCTTGGCACCCTTTAGCGCCGGATGGCCAGCCGGGAGCCAAACTAGTTCGAGCTCCAACTCCTGCACGGCCGCCTGAACAAACGCGAGGGGCGTTAAAGGGTCGGCTCCGGCAGAAACGAGCTTCTCGTGCAGCTTCGTGGCGGCTTGACGTATTGGCTCAAAGGCTTCCATCGGAATCTACGATCGTAACCCGAGGAGATATCTTTGCTGTTCTTCCGTCAGTCCCGATTGTTTCACTGCCTCTTCGAAGGTGACACGACTGCTAGCGTGGGGTTTCTCTTCAGACTTGTAATATTGTCCGCCGTAAACTTGGGATTGGGCCGCAAAATGAGCAGCTACAAGCTCCATCGGAACATTTAGTTCGTCAGAGATAAGCTGAGTAAACCGCGGTGGTATGCTGGCTGGCTCGATCTCACGGTCGCGCAGCATTTGGATGAATACTGAATTGCACTTGAGGTTTTCGGCGAGGTGGCGAAAGCCTTTGCGATCGAGTGCGGAGAACGGATTCACTGCGGCGGTCTGTGTTGCAGCAAGCGTAGCACGGCCAGTTCTGGGTTGTTGAACCTCAAAGAGTTTATTTTGAAACCGGCTCATGGCACGAGAGACAGCTTTGCTCACGGTTGGTTCTATCCCTTGGTATGCTTCCTCGTCCTCGCCACGCGCTAGATCGAGTACGATGCTCACGGCAAAATCGGTCAGAGCGGCAGCATGGGCTGGATAACGCCGCGCGAAGTCGTCGAGCAACTCGGCGTTGGGTATCGGTTGAGCCATCGAAAAAGCGTAGAGTACGTCTTTTAGCGGTGTGGAATCACTGACGTTCATTGACATAGGTCCTCCTTCTTAAGAATCTCAGAGAGTGTTTTTATCGCGCGCTGAAGCCGGTTACGGATAGTGCGCCCGGTGACGCCGCACAATGTCGCCGCCGTAGTCTCGGAAGGGTCTTCAGATTCCTCTGCGAAGCCAAAAAAGTAGCACAAGAGGACGGCCTTCGCCTGGTCGCGGGGAAGGTCTTCGACGGCCCGAAGCACTTGGTTCCGGCGGACGTAGTTGATCTGCGTTGCCTGCTGCTGAAATGTCTCCGAAAGGCGCGAGAAAAACTCTTCCGCATCCGGTTCCTCACCGGATTGGTCCTCAGCTGGCAACGAGATGAGAGGCTCGCAGTGGGCCCGCGCAGCTTCAATAATCGGTAGTCGGAAGGTCCGAAAGGCGTGGAAGAACTTGCATTCGTAGTAATCGAGCTCGTTCGTTCCCCTGGCGGGATCATCTTCTGCAAAGAGTACGCTGAATTCGCCAAGTATTTCCTCTCGGACCTCCTCGGCCATCGGCACAAAATCATCCGGCACCTTGGATTTCAGAATCGACTCGCAGCGCCTAAGCAAAACAGGCATGAGAATGCTCATTGCATGTTGATTGTCTTGCCGTCGAAAATGTCGGATGAGATGGACGAGACACTCGAGCGGGAGAAAATCTGGGTCTGACTGCTTCGTGACCTCTGAGCGGCGCAACAGCGTCGGCAGATCCTGTTCCAGGGCGCCGTTGATCTTGGCTTCTACGGACGCCGGTCGTGTATAGAGGTTTCCATTTTGGTCCATCTTCGTGAGCGCGTGAGCCATGTGCATCCCTCCATTCGGAACGACGGTCTCCCGGCAGGAACCACGGTCTGACCTAAATCACTTAATGGGAAACTTCTGAAAAACCCGGAAACGCCCTTGCCGTCCGTAAGCAAACTGGTGTCGCGGGGACAAACACGAGCGCGTATCTCACTGCAAATACTGGGACTTACGCCAGGAACTGGCTATGACCATCAACTCGGCCATCCGACAATATTTTCCTCCCGAGAAGGAACCGCTAGGCAAATCGCCCGGGTCCCATCTATGCGGTGACCTCTCAAGACCACGAACACGCTAGCCGGCCGCGTGCTCTAGTGCTGCGATTGAATTCGAATTATCGGCTTCTGGATCTTCTTCTCCGTCCAAAACATCCTCAGGGGCCATCTCGGTTGTGACGATCGACTGTTTGCCCATCGCCGTTTCAACGAGCCTAAGCAAGGTAGCCTTGCGGTCGGCGTAGAAACCCTCGAAATCGTCGGTCCGCAAGAAGTTGGGGCCGATACAGTGCGTGCGCAAAATCATATCCATCGCCGTCGGAGAGAGCTGAACCGCCTTGTCGGTTTCAATCTGTGAAAGGTAGATAGACGGAGCACTTCCGCCGATTTTTCGGTTCGCTTTATATGAGATTGCGGTTTTGTTTACGATCGAATCGTAAACTCGCGGCGAGATCCCCTTGGAATCGCACCATTTGCGGGGAAAGATATGGTGAATGTCAATGCCCCGCTCATTCCGATCGATCTCCACCATCTTGGCCTTCCAGAAGAAGTCTTCGGCCCCCTGCCTTTGAAGCAAGACGTAGAGGCCCCTATAGGCAGCGGATGTTCGACTGCGGAGGGTGTCGAGCCTGCTTGCCTGAAAGCCTGCCGCCACTATGCTTGCCGGGAGGGCAGTATTGGAACCATGGATCCAAGACAATAGCTGTTGGAGGTCCAGTGCGATTCGCGTTTCCGAGGCGCTCCCGTAAAGTTCTCCAAACACTCCGCACCAGTACCACCGAGAAAGCTTCTCCTGAACTTGCGGCTCCAACCACCGATCCCCGATGAGAGCGAGGGTTGCGGCCAGCGGAATCAGTTGCGCGCGGTACGGCAGGAACTTTGGATCGTGGAATCCCAAGTGGGCCAAAAATTGATGAACCTCAAGAAATCCCTTTATGAGCGGATCGGCCCACCGCTGATACGCGCTAAGCGGCATCGCAAGAATATGCTCACGCTTCGCACTGACGCCCGTCACTTCTTTGCCCGTCTTGCCAGCCTTTAGGTCCTGCTGCTGGCAATCGTAGGTATGCAGGAGGCTAATGCCTTGGAGGAAGTCCGTGGCCTCTGTGTCCTTCAACAAAGGTCTGTGGGCCAGGCGCGAATGAAGGCCTTTAATCGTGCCCTCCCCATACCAATTCGCTCTCAAATTGAACCCATCGGCGGCATACGTAGCGGTGACCAACTCAAATACAGACAGCTGGACTCCGCCCGTATTTACCTTCTCGAACACGAGGCATACGGCTTCTTTGGTCGTTTCCTTCTTAAGTTCGATAACCGGAACGAGGTACGAACGAAACGCATCGAGGATCAAGCCTCGAAACTGCATGTACTCGCCAAACCGAGCGGGATACGCGCCGTTTAGTCCCACTTCCCATTTGTCAGAGTTAAGAATCTGAGCACATGGAAAATGAAAGGACTCGTATTCCTTGGCTGGTGTGCTTAGGTCCAGAGCGATGTCCCGGCCAAAGTTGATGCGCTGAATCCGATCCTCCCCCACCGCGACGATTGCTTCATCCAACGCCGCAGGCGACGCCATCGCTTTGGCGATGTCAAAGTAGTAGTGCCGCTTTATGTCGCGCTTCTTTTCGTCACGAGTGGTCACAGGAGCGGAGAGTTTCAGGACTTGCGTTAGCGAGGTGAGGCGTTGCTGGCCGTCCAAAATCAGCCGTTCGGGCTTCGTTTCTGGGGGAAGGCCGACACCTTCTATCGGCCGCACCTGAAACTTGGCAGCGCCTCCATTCTCCAAAAGCATTACGGCACCGATTGGAAAGGAACGAGCGATACTAACGAGTAGCGAGCGGATATGTTCGTCGTCCCAGACCCATCCACGCTGAAAGTCCGGCAGTTGTATCTTTCCTTCTACAATCTCTTCAAGAAGCTTTCCTAAGGAGGTTTTGGTGGAATCGAAGGTTGTCATTTAGGCCTCGGCAGCTATGCGCGGAAAAGTCTCGATGAAATGGCGTTCATCCGAAGAATTACCCCGAAGGGCGTGATGGAGTACTGCTTTGAGGAGAGCAGACGAGCATGTCATCGAGTCCTTGATCTGTCTTTCAAGCCTGTCGCAGATCGCCATCAGTTGCTCTACCTTGGCTACTATGCGGCGCTGCTCGGCCAGCGGCGGGAGAGGAATGATCATCTGCTGTAACGCGGTTCCGTTGACGTTAGCCTGTCCACATTGCTGCTTGAGAAGCGGCATAATCTGAGTGACGCGAAAGAACGGGGCGTTCATTGCAAGATTGATGTAGAGTGGCTCTGAATGCGCTCGGCTACACCTGATTCGAATCAAGTACGAAGCGAACGTGTATTCATTATCATCTCCAAGATAGATCCCGGTTTTACCTACAAGCTCCGGGCTATTCGTCCTGTTGTAGAGGAGGTCAAACTTCTTGAGGTATAGGGCTGGCAAGTCCTCGATAGAAGTTGGGACTACCTTTTGGCCCCCGAGGATGACGGAGCCGTTTTGGATGTCACCCATTTTTAGGACCGGAATCCCCTCTGTGAAATGTTCAGACTTGAAGGATGTCCCGTACTCAGTGAAAAGAGTTGCATCACCGATTCTGACCCACAGCCATGAGTCCGGAATGGTAAACGGCCAGTCTGAGGGCGAGACGGGCGATGACACCTTCTCCTTCCTTAATCTGCCGTCTTTACTCATTGTGCGTCGTTCAGCTCTTATCTGCTCCAACTGTTCGGCGGCTGATTCGTCCCGCGAATCCTGTCTGGTCAGTCTGCCACTGACTGCCAAGCTGAGTACGGCTTGCCGAAGCTTGGCAATTTGATCGGCCCGAGTCGTCAACGGCTGGATGTGATCAATGTAGAGGCGGGCACTGCTGGTAGCATCTATGCCCTCTGTATCGACGCTTAGCTTCCGTAATGATGTGACCGTTACACGAGTTCGAACCACCTCTCGCTCGTTCCGGGCTTCGTCAAGCCGGTCGCACAGCGCCATGAGTTCATCAACCTTGGCCACTATCCGATGTTGCTCTTGAAGCGGCGGTAACGGTACGACGAGATCAGCAATCTGCTGCCTGCTGACACTGGGGAAGGCGATTCCTCTTCCCATGGCGATGATTGATGCGCGAAGACGCCAAATAAACAGACGGACATACTGATCGGCGTAAAGGGGTCTGATCGCAGCTACACCTCGACCGATGCAAGCCTTGAAGGCGGCGATGTTCGTACGCCCCGTGGTTGAACCTCTTACGCACAGCAGAAGATCTCCCTCTTCGCAGATGTTGGTCGGTGCGGTCGTATACTGATTGACAACTGTGCGGCCGAAGGGACCTTCTGTGAATTCGACAGGGCCATTGATGAGTGGCAAGCCTTCGCCTGACTTGTTGTAAGTATCGCCGGGAGGGCTCTGCCCCATCAAGATATGAGCAATTTCGCCTAGACGTACCCAGCACCAGGTTTTTGGAATCTCAAACCACTCTTCATCGGCTCTAACCGGCTCATACACTGAGTCTTTCATCTGGCCAGTGGCAATGCGTCTATTCCTCTCCGTTCGAATATGTTTCAAAAGAACAGAGGCGGGTTCGTCGCCGGGCAATTGATCAACAATTTTGCCGCGAACGGCTAACTCCAGAATGAATTGCCTCATATGCGGGACTGCATCCGGCGCATCGCTGATTCGATCGAAGTGCTCCAAGAGTATCGCCGCGTTCATCGAAGGAGGGCCTCTCCCAGAATTGCCTTGAGCTGGTCCCGCAAGGAGTTCGCTTGCATCTCTGCCTGTTCCAGCTGTGTGAGTAATACGCTTGGATCGGCGTGGTCGTCTGCAACGGTGTGAGGGTTTTTAACATCAAGGTTGTAACCCTTGGCCTTGACCTCCTCAGCGGTGACCTTCCAGGCGAGTTCGTTCGGCTCTCGACCTGCTCGCCTAGGCCCGCCCCACCATTCGACGCATGAGTGGAAGTGCTCCAATCGGATTGGTTTCGTCATCGAGTACGCCTTCTGCCCCTCGGGCACTCGATGTTCGTAAAACCAGATTTCTTTAGTCGGCTCACCCTTCTCGAAGAAAAGCAGATTCGTTCCAATGCTCGCGTATGGCTTGAATACGCTGTTCGGAAGCCGAACAATTGTATGGAGGTTGCACTCTTCCATTAGGTGCTCCTTGAGCCGGGTCTTCACGCCTTCGCCAAAGAGGGTTCCGTCAGGAAGTACAACAGCTGCCCGGCCACCGGGTTTGAGGAGTCGGATTATGAGCGCAAGGAACAGATCGGCGGTTTCTTTTGTTCGGAAGTGTGATGGGAAGTTGCTCTCGATTCCGTCTTCCTCACGGCCACCAAACGGCGGATTCGTGAGGACGATATCTACGCGATCGGAAGCCCCATAACTGATGTATGGTTTTGCGAGTGTGTTGTCATGCCGGACGAAGCTGGGGTTTTCGATGCCATGAAGGAGCATGTTGGTGACGCAAAGCATGTGCGGGAGTTGCTTCTTCTCTACCGCACGAAGCGCCCCTTGCATCCGTTCTTCGTCCTGAACTTTCTTCACGTAGCGCTCTCGCATGTGTCGAATTGCGCAGGTCAGGAATCCACCAGTCCCGCAGGCTGGGTCGAGAAGAATTTCGCCCGGCTGGGGATCGATGCGGTCGACCATGAAAGCGGTCACGGCACGGGGCGTATAGTATTCGCCTGCGTTCCCGGCGCTCTGTAGATCATTTAGAATCTGCTCGTAGATGTCCCCAAAATGCTGGCGCGCAGCGAGGTTGTTGAAATCGATCTCGTTGATTTTGTTCACGACCTGGCGCATCAGCTGGCCAGACTTCATGTAGTTGTATGCATCTTCGAAGACGTCGCGCACAACCCGCCGGCGGTCTCCCTGCTTGCCCGCCGTCGACAGCTCCTTGAGCTGCGGAAAGAGTTGACCGTTCACGAAGTCCATTAGCTGTTCGCCAGTGATCCCTTCAGGGTCGGCTGCCCAGGTGCGCCACCGGAGCTTCTCCGGGATCGGAGAGCGGTAGTCGTCCTGCATAAGCTCCAGCTGCTGATCCTGATCATCAATGATCTTCAAGAAGAACATCCAGCAGAGCTGTGAGATTCGCTGCGCATCTCCATCCACGCCGGAATCCTGGCGCATGATGTCTTGAATCGATTTGACTATGTTTCTTACCGACATATCCTATGCAGCTTCCTGGTACAGAGTGGCTTGGAGCTCATGCACTGCTCGTTCGAAATCAGCTCTGGTCCCGAATTGCTTGATGAGCTGAAGGGGCGTTCCCATCGAATCGAATGGGGGAATCTGTAAAACTTTCGGATCATCAAGGTTCAGCACCCCCTGATCTTGATACTTTTGCAGAAGTGCTTCGAGCACGGCGCGAGCTTGTGGGCCGTACTTAGTGAAAACATCTCGCTTCCTCACCTTGTCCGCGCGCTCGCGCCTGGTGAGCGGAGGCCGGTCGAATGCGACGTGGCAGATGAGATCAAATGGATCGAGATCCTTTCCCACCTCGTCGGCTAACGGCTCCAGCGGCAGTCCTTCATTTTCCAGCTCTTCGACTACCGCTTGCTTTCGTTCCGCAGACTTCCAGCATTTCAGGAACTCATCCAGGCTGACGAATCGCTTCTTTAGTGTCCGCTTGCTGAAGTCCCTCAGGCTTTCGGTAATCAGCCTTCCGTTCTCGTCCAAGTACTCGACCCGTTCCGCGACGATCGTAGCTTCGACGCCATCAACATAAACCTTTCGCCGGCGCTCCTCCCCATCTCGGATCGTGATATCCGGTATGCCGTCGTCGATCACGACCTCGTCATTCCCGACCTCGGGTGGGATTTCGTCTTCATTGTCCTGGGGCCGCAATGCGTCGTCAGGTGGAAGGATGGGGTCGCCCTCTCCTGGCTCATAGATCTGCTCCGGCGGCCCGTCGAAGTTTGGGTCGGCGAAGTGGTTGGTAGCGCCGCGAAAATCCATGAGGGTGAAGTAGAACTTTTTCGTATCCTCATGGACCCTCGTTCCCCTCCCGACAATCTGTTTGAACTCAGTCATTGAGCCGACCTGACGGTCGATCACGATTAGCCGGCACGTTTGGGCATCAACGCCGGTGGAGAGCAGGCGTGATGTAGTGACTAGGACCGGGTATTTCGATTCGGGGTCGATGAAGTTTCCGAGTTGGTCCTGTCCTAGAGTGTCGCTACCGGTTATCCGCATGACGTAGCGGTTGTTCAGATCGTAGAGATCTTTATTTTCGTTTACGAGCGCCTGCCGCATCCTTGCCGCATGCTCCTCGTCCACGCAAAAGACGATTGTCTTTTGGAAACGGTCCCCACTCTGCTTCAGGAATTCAGTGATTTTTCGGGCAACGAGCTTGGTTCGGTTATCGATTACAAGTGTTCGGTCAAAATCCGTCGTGTTGTAAATCCGGTCTTCAACTTCATTTCCCTCCCGGTCCGTTTTCCCCCGTTCCGGCCGGTAGCCTTGCACGTCCAGGTCGATGTGAACCTTGATGACCTTGTAGGGCGCGAGAAAGCCGTCTCGAATCCCCTCCCTCAGTGAGTAGGTGTAAACGGGATCGCCGAAGTAGTGGATGTTTGATACATACCGAGTCTCTTTCGGCGTTGCCGTCATACCGATCTGCGTAGCGTCAGAGAAGTACTCGAGAATCTCACGCCACGCGGAATCTTCGGCCGCACTGCCGCGGTGACACTCATCAATCACGATAAGGTCGAAAAAGCCGGGTGAGAATTCGCGAAAGAGCTTTTGCCGCTCTTCGGGGCCGGTGATCGCCTGGTAGAGCCCAAGGTAGACTTCGTATGCAGTATCAATCCGGCGCTTTTTATCTAGAGCAAGGGTGAGGTCGATCGTGGAACCGTCATCCCGTTCGATGGTCTTCGCGCCGGTGCTGAGCTTTGCCATCGCAGCTCCGAATGGCCGGAAGTCGTTGACCATCGTCTGATCAACGAGGACGTTCCGGTCAGCAAGAAATAGAATCCGCTTCTTCCTGCCGGCCTTCCAAAGTCTCCAGATGATCTGAAAAGCTGTGTAGGTTTTCCCCGTCCCAGTGGCCATGACGAGAAGAGCGCGGTTACTGCCCTTCGCAATTGCCTCAATTACGGAGTTAATCGCCCGCGCCTGGTAGTACCTTGGCTCCTTGCCGCTACCATCATCGTGATAATTCTGAAGCACGAGCTCTTCGGCACTCGGCGAAAGCCCCTTCCACTCACAGTATTTTGCCCAGAGCTGGCCTGGCGCCGGAAAAGCGTTTAGGGGAAGCGTCGCTTCCATCTCGGCACTCTGTCCGGTTCGATCATGGAAAACGAAACCGTCGCCGTTTGAGGAAAAGACGAAGGGGATGTCCAAGGTGACGGCGTAGTCGAGCGCTTGCTGAATACCGTCGCCGATGGCGCAGCTGTTTTCCTTCGCCTCCACAATCGCGATGGGGATGTTCGGCTTGTAGTACAGGATGTAGTCGGCCCGTTTGGCCTTGCCCCTTGTGACAAGCTTCCCCCGAACGATGATCCGCCCCTTCGTGAAGCTGACCTCCTCGCGAATCTGGTTCATCTCGTCCCAGCCCGATTGTCGAATGGCCGGCGTGATGAACTTGGTGCAGATGTCTCGCTCGCTCAGGTCCTTTTTATTCATGCGAGCGATCTGATCTCCGCGAGTTTCCGTGGGCTGGTGACGTTATCTTTTGGAAACATTGGCGTTTAGCCTTGTTCTACAGATCTCTTAACGTACCAAAATGCGGCCGTCTCCGCCGCAACACTCGTCGTTTTTTGCTCACCCGCGGCGGTCAAGGCTGCGCCTCCGGCGCACCGCGATGCGGCGGTGGGCCTTTACCGCGAGGATGAGCGCATAGACTGGAGCTGCGGGAACAGGGGTTTACGACCGAATGGGAGCTGCACGAAACAACCCCTGTTCCCCTGCCAGACGGCGAGGTCGGGGAGAGTCGAGGGAGGGGAACACCTCCTTCGCCGGGTCGCAGGGGCAGAGCCCCCGTCCCCTTGATGCAACTGCGTGTCTTGTGGGGATATCGTTAGACATGAGTGCTGTCATCCTGGGTTGGGGCTCATTGATCTGGGACCCGCGCGACCTTGAGCAATGTCTTGTTGGACCGTGGCGAACGGGCGGACCAGTTCTGCCCATCGAGTTCGCGCGAATCTCCGGCGACGGGCGTCTGACCCTCGTGGTGGACCTTGCCGCCGGGGTCCCCGTTCCGACCCGGTTCGTCGAAAGCTCGCGCCAACAGTCCGAAGCCACGGTCGCGGACCTGCGGGCGCGGGAACAGACGAGCATAAAGTATATCGGCTACGTTAGCCGTCAGAACGGAACAAGACACGGCAGAGAAGAAAGGGTCGTTCGGGCGATTGAAGACTGGGCTGACAAAGTCGCCGTGGACGGCGTGGTCTGGACGGATCTCCCAGCAAATTTCTGTAAGCGCTGTGGTGCGGAGTTTAGCGCTCAAGCTGCCGTCGATTACTTAATGAGTCTAAAAGACCCCGCTCGTGAGAAAGCCTTAGAATACATCGCGAAAGCACCGCCGGAAGTGGACACTCCGGTCCGGCGTCTCCTGAAATCGAAGGGTGTCTTGTAGTCCAACGTTCCCGTAGAATTCGGGCAGCGTCCCCTACTCTATCCGTTGTACCGATTCCCGCCGTACGGTACCCGCGGCTCAAAGCCAGCATGGAAAACGTGATTGGCGTTGTTGAATTCGGGTGCAGTGGGCCCGGTAAAGCCGGCTAGCCAGCCGGCCTAAGGATCGCGGGGCTGACCACCCCGCTGCCGGTCGTAAAGACTGACACCACTGCTCACCCGTAGAGCTGGATGCCATGAGAGTGGCTCGTCCAGTTCGAGGGAGGCTCTCACGAGTAATCCCTTCGTTTCGGAGCGCGGTGCCAACCGTGTTCTGGAAGGAGTAATCCGTGGGTTCTATCCCATTTCTGGTCGTGAGCAGTGCGAAACGGGCGACGGAGAAATCCCTCGCCAAGCCGTCCTGCGCAGACGCAGGCGGTTTGACAGGCCGTGATGGCCGGAAAGTAGGTGGGTTTATGCATCTCATGCATGAACGAATCCTTCACAGGGGGTTCGGGCGCTCTAGCCCGCTCAACCTGGCTCTCGTGGGGAGTCTGCACCTGGTGACAGGTGCAGCCGGGGCGACCAGCTCCGGCGTCCGGGCGAAAAACCCGGCGGCGAAAAGCTCAACCATGAAAGGCGCGAAAGCGCTTGGGAGTAAGCTCCTGATGGAGACGGTGCCGAATCGCGAAAAACCATCACTCGCGGGTAAGGGGACGCTTCTAGTTTCGTGCCCCAGAAATCGCTGGCTCCGGCCAGCGGAAACTGTGGCCTGCCGGGAGGCGGGTTCATGGAGTGATGGAGTGGAGGTTGGTCCTCCTAGCTACGTGACCTCAGGGGTGAAGTCATCACTAATCCGGGAAGGTGCTCTGCTGCCGCCGGTGGTTCGGCGGTGCCTGCGTGGTGAGCAGGTGTTCCAAATGCAGGGGACTGGGAGAGTCGTTCAAGTAGGAGCTGCGCCTCTCGAAAGGGAGGTGCAGGCGAACTTGCTGCAAGGCAGTGGCAAGGTCGTTCCTTTGCGAGGTTGCCACCGGACGCTGTCCGGTTGCGGCCGTGCGCTGCGCGGGTGGCACCGCGCACGTAAGGACGACGAAAGAGCGGACGGGTAAAACCCGAATCAACAATGTCCATTACTGGTTGTCGGTAATGCTCCCCTGGGAAGGGGTTTACGCGTGGTCATTTGAGGCTCTCTCGGGAGAGGGAGCTTCAAATGGCAACGAGCGGCGAGCCGCTCGTGCAGCTTGTGTGTTGGTTTTTAGAAAGGAAAGAAAGGAGGAACGACGAAAAGCTCGGAAAGATGGCGGTTCCGCTGAAGCGGAACCACTATACTTTGAGGAACTTCTATAAAAAGAAACTAGTGCGCCGAAGAGGCCTGCCTCGAAGGCGCCGTGCTTGCGCGAGCTCGCGGCAAATCGCTGCGTGCTCGCGCGCCAGTGATGCCGCCTCCACTGGAGCGGGCATCACCGCCGGCTTCAGCGCTGGTTTTGGAAGCGAGCTTTTTAAATGGTTTTGAAAGCGAGCTGCACGGGCTGAAGGTTGTCTGACGCGGGTGTCGTCAGTCGGCGCTGAAACTTGTTTCGCGCAGGCACGAGGCACTCGCCAAAAACAGGATTGAGGCTTTGAGGGATTGGCCGCTAAACAATCCCTCACCTGTTCGTGTTTGCGCTTCTATCGGAGGGCCGATGGAGTATCGCTGTGAGGCGACGAGCGTCGCCGGATTCATCCAACAGCTCGCGGTGGCCTACGTCGGCCGCGGATACCTCTTTTACGTCACGGGCGAGATTCCGGAGAAGAAGGACCCGCGTGCGGTGGATGAGAAGCTGATCGCCAAGTACGGTCTCGCGATCGGTAAGACGGCGCGAGCTCGGAGAAAAGCTGCCGGACTCGCGAACGTCCAGTATCTCCGATATCGGCGGGTCTTCGTTCTCGTCGCAACCTGGGGAGCGCATCCGTTCTTTGAAGAGGAGCGCGCCTTCATTCGCGACGCTCGGAAGGTTCCGATCAAATTTGCGGGTTACGCAATTAGCTACCGCGCGGGGCATCCGCACGTGCGCATCGAACAAGGGCGTTACCTCCGTCTGAAAGCCTACCTTTCCGACCTGGCCGTGCACCGAACGAAGGAGCGGATCGAAATGGAATTTCGGCGGCTCCCGTTCGAACCGTACGCACCCATTCGAGGGCAACTCCACTGCATTCTCCGAGAGGTGAACAAGCGACGTTCATTGGCCCAATATGAATCGGTCCCTAGCAGTTGCATTCGGGTTCGGCGGACGGTTGTTGGACCATTTGAACCACTTGCCGACGCCGAGGCGGGGATGCGGGCAGCCTGAGCCTTCGAGTTTGCCCCGGCCGAAGCGGCACGTTCCTGAGCAGATCCGCCATCTGAAGCGGTAGAGGAGTTCAGCATTCAGCGCCTGACAGTCGAGACACTGCGGTTCGCCACATTCTCAGTCGTGTCGGACAAAATCTTCCGCCCGTATTCGTCGATCATTGCCTGGCGCACCGTCTGAAACAGCAGTCCCCTTTCCTTCTGCCCGGCCAAGTACTGGTCTCGCAGAAATCGCGGCGCGTTCAACACCAGCTCGCGTTCGATTCTCTGTTGTTCCTCGTGTCCGAGGGACTCCCAAAACTGATCGATCGCCTGGCGGTCCGAGACGGTCTTCGGCTTCTCCTCTTTCTTTGGCGTCTGCCTCTGTAGAGGCACAATATTTCGCACTAAGATAGTCGGTTTTTTCAGGCTTGCTGTGTAATCGGCGGGGAGAGCGAAATCTTCCGTGATCGAGCGGTAGAGAAATCCGGCTGGGCTCTTCCGGACGCGCGAGTCCTTGCGAGAGACGAGCCAATCAAAGAGTGCGATCTTCTCGCGGATCATCCCCTCCCCCTTTTCGGCGACGAGCTTTCGGGCGGAGCTCGCGTTTACGCCGCGGGCGACCAGTTCACGGACGAGTTCCGGCTCCCGCTCGGCTGCGCGCGGCAGCTCCTTTCCCTGGCGAACAAAAACAGCCGTCCACTCCCCTCTTCTCCGCTGAATGAAGCGCTCCTCCGCCGAAAGCCTCTTCAAAAAGCCTTGCTCCCCTAGCTCTGCAATTGCCGGTGTGAGGACACGTTTGAGCTCCCCGTTGTGGTAGTTTTTCGAGAGCCCAATGTGCTCGCAGGCAAAGGTGCGGAGATCGAATTCGAGGCGCTGGCGGTGGTAGAAGCGCTTATCGAGGAAGCGGTATATGCGCTTCGAAACGGCGCTTTCGAGCCGCTTGTAGAACTCAAAATCGATCTGCTTCAGGTAGCCGGATTTGAAGCTGTTGAAGACGACTTCGTTCCAGACAAACGAGCTCTTGCCGGTCTGCTCGCCATTTTGTCTCCGGCTGCGCTGGCGTTCTTTGTCGAGGATCTGCACGTGATCGAGGATGTGAAAGCCCTCGTTTACCCAGCTCTGCTCCTCCTTCGACCACCATGATTTGTCGTAGTAGAGCGTAACGCCGAGCCACCGGTTCAGGCTTTGCTCGATGCGATTGTAGTTTCTCGTGTCATCTGTCCAGCCGAGAAGTTTTAGGAGCTCGTAGCGCGTGAAGAGCACTTTTCGTTCGGAAAAATCGGTCTTTCCAGTGAGCTGAATGAGCCCGAGGATCACCTCGTCGTCCATCGCCGTGGGCAGACCGTATTTGTCTGACGCTGTGATGGTGAGCTTCCTCGTCACGCGCTGATTTCTTGCGGAGTCGAAGATCTCGTCGCTGAATTCGAGCGTCTTCTGGCCTTTCGGAAGCGATGTCGATACCGAGGCGAGAGGAAACTCGGCGAAGTTCAGCTCATCACGGTAGCATTCCCGGCGGCCCTGATCGTGCCTCTCAGGAGCTGCAGTCATGAGCACCTCCCGTCACCTGTTAAAGAAGCATCAACGTTGTTGTTCTCTTTTGTAGAACTTGATTTTGTACAGTTACTCTCGGAAATCCCTAGAGAGGCCGCGTAGTTGGCTGCCCCGTCCGTGTATGACTCGCCGGTAGTCAGGGCCACTATCGTGCATCGAACGCCGGTAGCGGCGTGGACGGCTTCCCGGTGAGCCGGTGCACCGTAAAGCGGTGGGTCTGTGTATGGAGCGCCGGTATTCCCCTCTCCCTTGGCGGCGGCTTTCTCTGCGAAGAGGTCCGGCCGGATCGTCGAAGATGAAAAATCGTTTCGTGTATCGAAAGCCGGTATCGCTCTCCGAGCGAGAGTACCGTGTACTGAAACACGGTACCCGGAACTGCGAAGCGGACTCTCCAAGGCCATCCGATAAAGGAGCTGGTTTAAAGTAGTTGCACTTCTACCAACAGCTCCCGCGGCCAGTAAGGGGGAATCTCCTGTTGAACGTAAACATTGTGCCTCTATGGAGGCATAGCGCCACGACCCGTCTCGCCTGCGCAAAAGAGGTGTGCCTCTATAGAGTCAGGAGTCTGCCTCTGTAGAGGCATAAGTGCCGGTCGGATCGCGCCCTTCCTGCCCGGCTGCTTTATGAATGGGACGATGCCGGCCAATCGATCGTACATTTATAGCTCCTTGGAGCCTTCTGGAGAATTGATCGTCGAGTCCTGCGACCGGTGGGCGAGGCAGCTCGATTAAATTTTCGTAGCGCGGCGTTTCGTTGATCGCAGGATCGCGGCCAAGAAGCGCTTCGAAGTGGCATGTGCCTCCATAGAGGCACAAGTAAGACTCTATAGAGGCAGACGGTCTGACGCGTCATTTTCCGGATTGCGCGGTCTGCCTCTATGGAGGCATACGATTGGGGGTGAGATTCCCGAAAACCCAAATCATCGCTCTCGTTAACCAGAAAGGCGGCTGCGGAAAGACCACCTCCGCCGTTGCGCTCAGCGCAGCGTTTGCAAACCTCGGCTACTCGGTGTGCCTGGCCGATACCGATCCGCAGTGCAATGCAACGGAGAGCTTTGGTGTTCGGGCAGACGGCTTGGTGGAGCAGGGGCGGTTCACGCTTGCAGATGCGTATCTAAAGAAAAAGCCGGCCACCGATATCGAGCTCGATTTCGGCGAGCGCTTTGAGGGGAGGCTCACGATTCTCCCTGGAAACCGGGGTCTCAGCTCAATTCCGCTCAAGCTCGAAAGCGAGCTGCAAATTGCGATCGCAGACGGAGAGCGAACGACGCTCGACGCGGATGAGATGCGGAGTGAACAGCGTGTCCGGCTGCGTCGCTCACTCGATACTCTGCGAGGGAAGCGGGACGTCGTTGTGATCGACACCCCGCCAAGCCTCGATTTTTTGATGGTCTCGACGCTTGTAGCAGCCGACTGGTTTATCATCCCTGTGTTTCCATCGGGCTATGACCTGAAGGGGCTGGAACTCCTCATGCGGACCGTCGGCAAGGTTCGCGAGCGCTACAATCCGGGTCTTCGGCTCGCTGGGGTTCTTCTTGGAAACTACGACCGGACGGCGATCCTCGATAAGGACATCCACGAGATGCTGAGAAAGCGTTTCGGCCCGGAGGTCGTCTTCAACACGACAATTGGCCGGAGCGTTCGGATGCGCGATGCCACGGTCCGGGGCCAGACGATATTTGAGCTCCCGGAGGCGCAAGCCCAAGCACAGCAGTTCCTGACGCTCGTTCATGAGATGCTCAACCGGGGCTCAAAGCGAAAGGACCAGACGCTTAATCCGCTCCCGGATGAGCAGGTCTTTGGGAAGGTAGCAAATGGCTAAACCGGCGCGCGGCCTGCCCCAGGATTTTTCGCTCGATCTGCCGGAGGAACGGCCGGTCATAATAGGCGACTTCCTCGATGAGGAGCCACCGCCGGTTCCGGTTAGGCGGGAGAAGGCAGCACCCGTTCCACGAATTGATCGTTTCGTGCAGGCGGGGGAGCTCCGGACAGAGCCGTCACTGGATCCGCTCCGCTACCGACCAGAAGTGAGTCGCGAGCAGAAGGAGGGAGTAGGGGAGAGAGCGCCCGTGCGGCCGGTCGCTCGCAGCACACAGCCAAGCGTTATCCGGTATCAGCTGAATCTTGCGCCGAAGTCGAAGCTGCAGCTTGAAGAGCTGGTCAAACATGTTCGGACGTATAGTCCGCAAAATGACGCCCGCGTGAGCGAAGTCTTTCAGGGAATAATGACGCTCCTACACAATGCGATGGATGAGCTGGAGCTCGCGGAACTTCCCCGGAGGGGTGCGTGGGGCTCGGTAACGGCCAAAAACTTCCCGGGCGCTCTTAGCGAAGCGTTCGAGGCGGCAATCCTTCGATCCGCTCGAAAGAGGGACCGATCAGCGTGAGGCGAAAACCAGCCGAGGTTGTCGTGGGGGAGGATAAGATCCTCACCATTCGCGGGAGCAAGGTCATGCTCGATCGAGATCTCGCTGAACTCTACGGCGTCAAAACTATCGCCCTTCGGCAGCAGGTGAAGCGCAATATGGAGCGATTTCCAGACGATTTCATGTTCCAGCTGACCGAGGACGAGGCGGAGCTTTTGGTATCACAAACTGTGATACCTTCGCGGCGAAGCCTTGGAGGATTCTTACCTTACGTTTTCACGCAGGAAGGGGTCGCTATGCTCTCAGGCGTTCTACGGAGCAGTCGCGCGGTGCAGGCAAATATCGCGGTAATGCGGGCTTTCGTGAAGATGCGCTCGATTCTCGGTGTACACAAGGAACTCGCGCAGAAGGTTCTTGAACTTGAAGGAAAATACTCCCGCCATGACCGAGCTCTCCGGGAGGTATTCGAGGTGATCAGGCATCTCATGGCCGATCCTCCAATAAAGAAGCGCCGGATCGGATTCTAACGGAATTCCGCAGCGCGTAGGCGCTGCGAACGGGGTGGGCGGCTGCTGCTTGTTCGTGCTTGGCCGCCCTTCCGCTGTCTGAGGGTTAGGCTGCGGCGCCCTTTATCGCTGTTGTCTTCTTCTTTGGTCCGCCCTGGCGGGGCGTGAATGCAGCGAGTGCCTTGCGCCACGATTTGACGAGCGCTTTTTTAGCCTTGAGCTCGTCTTTCATCTGAGCGATTTCGGTTTCGGTCATGGCGATCCGTGATTCGAGCGCCTCGACTGCTGCCTGGATCTCTGGAAAAGTCGTCTGTGTCATCGTTCGTGTCCTTTCCTGCTGCGATTTTGACCGCCACAAATGGAACCGGAGAGAGCAGAATCAATAATTCCGTTTATTCCATTAAGGACGGCCTCAGAAATCGGGCACGAAGAATCAATGAGTTACATTGCCGTGTATCAACGCCTTGAACGCATAAGTTCTTTATTTACGTTCGCCGCATAATTTCCCAAGCTGGACGTCGCGGGTTCGACCCCCGTCTCCCGCTCCATAAAATGGACCACTTCCAAGCCCCTCATTTCTGCGATTTGCTCTCTTTGCTCCTCTACTGAATTCCGAGCGCCTTCTCTAGGACGTTGACCGCGTCGACGCCCTTCGAGAGACGACTTCGTGTACTTTCTGGGTCACATCGACCGTGCGCCCCATCTGATCAGCCCGATTTTGAGAATCGATACCCAGATCCTGGAGCAGATGGGACCATCTTCACGCCGACTAGCTGAGCGACGCAGCCTGCCATTTGGGCGGCCCTCAAGCGCACAGCCATCCTTCCTTCCTTTGCGAGCTTGCCGACGTGTGTGACGACGAAGCACACGAGCGCCGGGCAGATTTGCCGCCGATCGAGCTATGCTACGGACTGTATCTTCGTGGAAAAACATCGTCACAGTCAGCCAGCGCACCCGACGTGGACAACGCGGTTGGCCGGGGCCTTCCTCGCGGCAGTGATTGCCGGAATCCCATTACTTATCGCGCCGGGCTGGGTGCTGCAATACGAAACCACCCCCAAGCTGGCGTTGCTCCTCTTTGGAACCGCGGGGCTTCTCGCTTGTTCCGGCGCGTGGTGGGCGGGAGCGGTGGCGCTGTTCGAAAACCGAACGGGTCGACGTCTGATCCTGTTGTTTGCGACTCTCTCGTTTTCCCTGATAGTTTCTACGTTCCTGTCCGTTCGGCCGGCTGTGTCCTTGGCAGGTTCCTCCTGGCGTCGCTTCGGCCTCGTGACGCAGTTGAGTTTAGCGCTCGTTGGTTTGATTGCAGCGGCCCTCGTGATCGGACACAAGAATGTGTTACGCCCGGTCCTTATCTCGCTAGCCGCGGCGACTGCAGCCATCTCGGTATATGCACTCTTGCAGTATGCCGGATTCGACCTTCTACTCAATCGAAGCTCGTACACGATCTGGTACGACGGAGCTCTCATCCGGGTACCAGGAACCCTCGGTAGCGCAGTCTATCTCGGAAGTTTCTTGGCCGCCGCCCTTCCGATCGTGATCGGCTTGGCCGGCGCGAGCGGCGGATGGAGAAGGCCGGCACTCTACATGATCGCGGCGTTGGCTATAGCCGCGATCACCCTCTCCGGATCACGTTCCGCATTCTTGGGCATCGGCGCAGCGGCCGCAGTGTCGCTACCGGCGCTCGTACGCCTGCCGAAATCAACTCTTTACTCTGCTGCTGTAGCGCTCGGGCTCTTGGTAGCCGCTTTCTTCGCGTTCCTGAACACCGGCGCCAGTGCTAGTTTTCGACTGCGGCTCCGCCAGTGGGGTCAGGACTTCTATGGCGGGCCGCGGCTGCTGGTGTGGCGGGAATCGCTGGGACTGATCGCGGAACATCCGCTCTTCGGCTCGGGGCCGGACACCTTTGGGAGTGAATTCCGGCGACGGCAATCGGAGAGACTCTCGCGCGCCTATCCCGAGTTTTTCCAGGAGTCTCCGCATAATATTCTGCTGGAAGGGACCATTGCCCAGGGATGCGTTTTTCCGTTGTTCCTCATCGGCATCGGGGGACTCATCCTGGCGGGATGCGGGCAGTCAAAAGGCGGACCGGAAGTCTGGCTACGCGCCTGCGCGACGGCAAGTCTGGTAACGCAGCTTCTCCTCCCATTCACGATTAGTGGCGGTTTGATGCTGTACGGCGCTCTAGGTCTGCTTGTCGGCACGCGCGTCTACGAGTATCGCGAACCGCGTGCGATGGCTTTCTCTTTGCGTGTGGCATCGATTATTACTGCAATTCTTGTGACGCTTGCCGGCATCGCTTACGTACGGAAAGATGCTGGTTATGCCGACCTCGCGAACGCGGCTCGAGTCAACCGGTTCGACCAAATGCTGCGAGCTTATGAAACCACAGCAGCGATGCTGTTCCCCGTTTCCGGCGAGGACCTGTGGTGCTCACGCCAATTTGCAGCGGCTGCGCGCGCATCCGGGTCGAGTGACGCGCGTGCCTGGAGGTTGGCGGCAGATGCCGCCGCACGGGCCGAGGTCACCGATGACAACCCGGCGGACGCAATGTACCAGAGCGCGCTGCTGGCGGTCTCCGCCAACAACGCGATCCGTGCGGAATCGAGCCTGCGCAAAGCGATCGTGTCCGCGCCGGCGTGGTACAAGCCGCATCTGCTGCTGGCACAATTGCTCTACTTCACGGGCCGGACTGCCGATGCGCGCGGCGAGGCACTCCGCGCCCTCAGCCTGGCCGGTCCGTCACGAACGGCCGTAGAGAATGTGTTGCGCCCCGTGCTGCCTTAGAGATCAGCGGCATTTGCCGATCGTGCCGGCATTGAAGATACTCTGGATTTCAGCCAGCGTGAGAGCGCGATTGTAGAGCGTCAGTTCGTCGATAGTGCCGTCGAAGTTATTGCCAAACGGCGGGTCGGCGGCGATCTGGAAAGGTTCCGTGTTCGGCACGAGTTGGGCAACACCCGCACTCTGCGAGACAAGGACTCCATTGACGTAGAACTTGATGGCTGTGGCGTCCACCGTGACCGCGATGTGGTACAGCGCGCCGGTGCTGAGACCGGCACCTGATGACGTTACGGTCGGAAAATTGGCGCCGTCGAAGTATTGGAAAGAGATTTCGCCGGCATTGGTGATGTACACACCGTAGTTTTCGAAATTGGCGCCTTTGATCGCAACCACGAAATCGGCCGCCGGCGCGGGTGTGCTATTCAGCTTGACCCAAGACTCCAGCGTAACGGCGGAAGTCAAATTCAGGTTGGCCTTATGCGGAACCTGGATGAACTGTGGGCTGGGGTCGAAGCTCGGATTGTTGATCAGAAAGCCTTGGTTGACCTTGGCGGGTCCGAAGAACACCACACCATCGGCACCCGTGATCGCGCCGTTATTGGCGCCGGGACCGACATCGTGGGCATCGCCCTCACCGGGCCACCAGGAAATCAGGCCGCTTGGAGCCGGCGCGCAGCTCAAGGCGCTGGATATCTTGAAAGAGTTCGAATTCGCCGTGGTGGCCAGCGGCTGCATAGCCTTAAGCGTGTAAGTGCCCGGCGTGGTGATGGAGATGTTGAAGACCGCAACTCCGTTAGCGCCGGTTGTAGCCACGGTCGAACCGCCCAAAACGGGGCCGCTGCCGGTGATCGTCACTTTGAGGCCGGTCGAGCCGTTCGTCGGAAGCGCGCCTGGTCCCGCATAGAAATCCAGCGTCTCGCCGGCATTGATTTGCATATTGGTGAACGCGAATGACGCGGGAACCCCGTTGGTCAAGTTCAGCGAGCTGAATAGGGTGTTGTTGCCATCCTGCAGGACGCGAACGTTCACCGGTTGCGGTGTGGTGTCTATCCGCGAGAAACTCCCGCTCAATGTGTAGGTATCGGTATGCGCAGCCGTCCAGCGCACTGCCGGTAACGTGTTCTGGACTGCAAGGTTGAGCACATCCGGCGGCTGAACAACCGTGCCTGAATACGACAGCGCCTTGGGAGTGGTATTGCGAATGATTGACGCGTTATTCGGGAAGGACCCGCCATTCGTCCAACATTCGCCGCCGGCAGGGCTGGTACACGTGGTCGCGGGCACGGGTGCGAGCAATTGCGAGAAGGTGGTGCCGTTGAAATCCGACATCGCACCGTACGTCCAGACTCCGTTGGGATTGCTCGCCAGTGAGAAGTCCTGAACCGCGTCGTTGACGGTCGCGCCGCCGGTGCCGATTTGCAAGCGTACCGGCAGTCCGGCGATTCCGTTGCCGAAGCTGTCCTGAACCTTCACCTGCACCGACAGGTTCTGATTGGAGAGTGCGTTCACGGGCTGAACCGTGAAAACCATGCTGAACGGGATCACTTGCAACGTGAACGCCTGGGAGGTCACCAACGGTACCGGGCTGGAATCGGTCACGGTTGCCGTGAAATTGAAGTTGCCGAGCACCTGCGGAGTGCCGGTCAAGCTGCCGGTTGTAAGCCCCAGCGTGACTCCGGGGGGAAGCGCGCCGGTGGTGACTTGCCAAGTGCGGCTTCCGATGCCGCCGGAAGCCACCAGCGTATAACTGTAGGCAACTCCCACGTATCCGTTCGGCACGGAGGTGGAGGCGATCACGAGCGGCTTCTGCGGAGCAATTAGGATGCTGAAAGCGTTGGTGTAGGTCTGCTGCGGAACTCCGGAGTCGGTCACCTTTACGTTGAAATTGTATGTACCCTGGGTGGTCGGCGTGCCGGAGATGACACCTGCTGGGCTCAGGAGAAGACCCGGCGGAAGTAAGTTGCCCGGAGGTAGGGTCCAGGTGAAAGGAGTAGTTCCGCCCGACGCCAGCAGAGTGGTTGAGGGATACAGCGTTCCCACCTGTCCGCTGGGCAGTTGCATTGCGACGATTACGAGCTGCGATGCGCCGACCGGCGGCTGATTCGAGCCCGCCGCCAGATCGGGTGTGTCGACCGCGTGGCTAGTGGCGGAGGTAACGACAGCTTTGCTGGCATCGAAATTGGTGTTGGTATTCTTGTCTGGGTTCACCACCCGCAAAGTGATGCGAGCCGTATCGTTCGGCGCCAGAGAGAGGGTTGCATTCCCAATCGCGGCGTTAGATACATCGGGATTGCCGATGCTATCGAAGGTGGAAAACACCGGATTGACGATATTGGTCAGAACTTCCGTGGTGGTTTGAAGCTTGAGGCTGCAACCGACGGACACGGGCGTGGTGTAGATCCGCGAGATGATTAGCTGCTTCTTGAACGTGGACGGGAAATTACTCGCCAGAAGTGTTTTGATCGTGTAAGACGAATACGTGTTGCCCTTGTTCTTGACTACCCACGTAACATCCTTGAAGGTGCCATTGCTGACGTCGGGATTGGACACATCCGGGTTGGATACGTCGGGGTTGGACACGTCGGGGTTGGAAACATCCGCATTGGAGACATCCGGATTGGAGACATCGGGATTCGCAACTACCACGTTAGATACATCCGGGTTGGATACGTCGGGGTTCGACACGTCGGGGTTGGAAACATCCGGGTTGGACACGTCCGGATTGGAGACGTCGGGATTGTAGATTTCCGCATTTTGGATGGCTGGATTCGCGGGGTTGGTCGGGTCGGGATTCAGCAGGATCGAACTCTGTAGGCCGCCGGCCACAACCGTGCCGTTGGGAGCTGTGACTTCCGCGATATCGATGCGAACCTGCGCTTGTGCCACGGAGGACTGCACAAAGACGGTGCGGGAAATGCTCGACGACGGCGCGATGGTCACATCGAGCTTGATGCTCGTGCTGGAACTGGAACGCTGGCCGAAAGACGCCCGGCCCCCCGGCGGCTGATTCGCCACCGCCATGCGGAATGTTTTGGCGACGCTTGTGGTGTTCTGCAGAGAAAGTACGAAGGCTCGTGGGGTCGTGCTGCTGAGCGCCTTCGCATTGGCCGGAGAGTGGGCCAGCAGGCCGCGTGAGATGACCGCGGTGTAGATGTTCTGGTTGCGCGATCCCGACTGCAACGGGAAATTCGGATCGCAGGCCGGCTGTGGCTGGTTGGGATCGAAGATACTCGCGGGCTGTGACGAAAGCGATGCCGGCGGAATGTAGTGTGCCCAATTTCCGTCGGCCGGCGGGCGGACGTCACGATTATCGGTCCATACGGCGCGGAAGACGGTGGTGTTGGACGCGGCTGTGTTGTAGATCCAGTTGCCGTTGGCGTCCTTAACGAAGGCAAGGCCGGCGATGTCGATGTAGTCACCCATAAAGGGAACCGTACCGAGAGCGAACATCGGCAGATTAGGCGCATTCATCTGCAGTTGTTCGACGAGCTTCGAATTGGGCCGGCTTCCGATCGGATACTTGGAAACCTTGGTCGAGGTGAATTGGAGATTGCCGGTGGATTGAGCTACCCGAACGTCCAATGTGTGCCGGCGCAAGAGCGTGCCCGATGACGCGGCGTCCACAATGCCGCTCGTGAAAACCTTCTCGGGATGCGCCGGGTTGGTGGCGAGATCGCCCAGCGGCGTTCGTGTCTCGTTGAACAATCCTCCTCCGAGCGCGGAATAGGTGCCGGTAGTCGTATCATCCCGCTGGTCGTAATAGAGGACAGCCAGAATACCTCCCACGTAGGAGAGCGATGGCATTATCTGATGCCCGCGCGCCGCCGGATTATCCACGGGAACAGGCGCGGTCCAGGTGACTCCGCCGTTGTTGGAAGTGGCGACTACGATTCGCGCATCACCGCCCGGGCCGACACCCCGCTGTGCCCAACCCAGGTAGATTAGCCCGTTGCCATCCACAGCCATGCTGGGGTAAGCGTTGGTTCGGAAGCTAACCGCCGATGTCGGCTGATCGAAAGGAGCGATCAACGAAGCCACGGAAGGCGCGGAAAAGGTCAGCCCCCCATCGGTGGATCGCGAAAACATGAGAGCGTCGATATCGGTTGCGCTGGCGAATCTACGCCACGCGACATACACTGCGCCCGTGCTCGGTTGGATGGCGATCGTCGCGCCTTGATTGGTCGATGTACTGGCGGCGATCTGGATGGGCTGGCTCCAGGTCGCGCCACAATCGCGGGAACGGGAGAACATGATCGCGCCGTGGGATTCATCGCCGGCGAAGGCGGTATAAGCCACGTATACATTGCCGGCGCTAATGAGTTGTTGCGGATTGCCGAGAGTACACACCAGGGCGCCTGCGCGCGGAACGTCCACCGCCATCCAGCCTTTATCCAAAAAGACGTTATTGGCGCCGGTGGCAACGGTCGTGGTGCCCAGGAATTGGATGGGATCGGCAGCTTCGTTGTTGTTGTTATCGATGAAACGGGACACAACGATCGCACTGGGGGCGTTCGCACCACGGTTGAAGACCAGGCTCGAGTAGTAGAACAGACCATTGGTGCCGGCGCGCACCACCGGATCGGCTGCCGCCTGAAATGCCTTCATGGGCGAGGACGCCGAGGAAGGGGAGGTATCTTGAGGGTAGCCGGGCACCAGGCTACTCGACCAGGTTTGCCCCCCATCAAGGGATTTGAACAGTCCGACCCACGCGTCGCCGGTCTCGCCACCGGCCAGCCCAGGCAGGTCCACCGTGCGGTAGTCGTTCGCGCCGGCAATCAGGTGCAGCGGATTGCGCGTGGAAACGGCAAGAGACGGTTCGTTCTGGCGTTGCAGAAACGGATCGCCGCTTGGCCACTGCGTACCCGAAACCATGTTTATGTTTCGACTGGCAATCTGTGCATAAGTCGGTACCGGCAAAGCTATTCCAGTCAAGATCACTAATAGCGCGATCGCTAACGGCGTAGAACGGCGATTGAGAGACTGATAAGGCCATCGCTTCATAGATAGGGCTCCCCGCTCAGAGGAGGCATAAGTATATCACTGGGTCCGGCCAGCCGCGCGGGCTAGAATAACGCGTGTTTGTACCGGGGACTTTCGTACCGGTACACCTATCCATCGGCGCGATAGGCCACCGTTTTTGACCCACTTGCTGCGCGGGAACCGCTTAGAAGTAGTAGACTACAACAACGGAAACCAAGGCGCAGGTCATGCTATGTCCCAGGTGTGGCACCGCAATCCCGCAGGGCGTCGCCTCGTGCGGGAACTGCTCGCTGGCAATCAGGTACGCAGCGGCGAGCGATGCAACGGTGACGATTCATGGCGACGCGGCGCGCACTGAGACCATCGAAATCAAGCCGCGCCACGGTGTAAAGCTCGCCAACGGCACCGAGATTGCCGGCCGCTATCAAGTCATCCGCGCTCTGGGCGAGGGCGGAATGGGTGCGGTCTACCAAACTTGGGACCGCGAACTCGAGAAGGTAGTAGCCGTAAAAGTGATCCATTCGGATCTGGCCTCGGAACCCGGCATCCTCCAGCGCTTCAAGCAGGAGCTGATCCTGGCGCGTCAAATCCACCACGCCAATGTCATTCAGATCTTCGACATCGGTCATACCGACGATCTGTACTACATCAGCATGGATTTCGTCGATGGACGGGATCTTTCCGGTGTCCTGAAAGAGCGCGGCAAACTCCCGCCACTGGAGGCCGCGGAAATGATCCGGCATGTCTGCCGTGGGCTGGAGGCCGCGCACGCCGAACGCGTCATTCACCGTGATCTCAAGCCGCAAAACATCATGATAGCCACGGACGGCGAGGTCACCGTCATGGATTTCGGTATCGCCCGGGCAGCCGATAGCTCGGACATGACCCAGACCGGCACCCTCATCGGAACGCCGACCTACATGTCGCCCGAACAGGCGATTGGCAGCAAGATCGATACCCGCTCCGACATCTTCAGCGTAGGAATCATTTTCTATGAACTCCTCACCGGGACCGTTCCCTTCAAGGCGGAATCCGCCATGGGCACTCTGACCCGACGCTGCCAGGAGAAGGCACAGCCGCCGATCGAGGTGGAACCTTCTCTCCCCCGGGCGCTCAACGACATCGTCGTTCGTGCACTGGCCACAGATCGGGAACAGCGCTATCAGACCGCCGGAGAGTTGATCCAGGACCTGGATCGCTGGATCGATGCGGAAAAAGGAGTGCGCCCGCCGGATAGCCGCGCCGTTTCCGTTTCATGGAAGTGGATCAGTGTTTTGGCAGCAGCTATTTTCGGCATTTCGATGGCTTTGTGGTTTGCGCCGAAGCCCAAGAAACTGGTCTCCAACACGGTCCAGAAATCAATTCTGCTGCTGGTTTCGGATTTTGAGAATTCCACTGGAGACCCGCTATTCGACGGAACACTCGAGTCGATGATTGCCGTGGGCCTGGAAGGAGCTTCCTTCCTCACGTCCTATGATCGCGTTGCGGCTCATAAGCTCGCAGCCCAACTCCGCGCCGGCGCCACCCGTCTGGACCTGTCTCTGTCGCAACTACTCGCCAAGCGCGAGGGCATCGATGGAATTATTGTCGGCGCGGTGTCGCGCGAGGGAGACGGATACCGGCTGATCGTGAAGGCAATCGACGCGGCCACCGGAAAAGAGATCGGCAATCAGGACAGCGGGAAAATCAGCAAGGAGAATGTGCTTGCCGCGGTCGGCAAACTGGTCGCTCCGTTGCGAAAGCTGCTGGGCGACAAATCGCCCGAATCCAAGCTGCTGAATGCCGGCGAAACCTTCACCAGTACCTCGCTCGACGCGATGCACAAATACGCGCTCGCGCAGGAGTATCAATGGAAAGGCAAACTCGCCGAAGCGACCAAATACTATGAGTCGGCCATCCAGGCCGATCCCGATTTCGGCCGTGCCTATGCGGGTCTGGCGGTGATGCACATGAACGTCGCCAACTTTGCCGAATCCAGCAAGTATTACGAACAGGCGCTGGCCCGCATGTCTCACATGACCGACCGCGAAAAGTACCGTACCCGCGGAGGCTACTACCTGCTCATTCGCGCCGACGAACGAGCGGTGGATGAGTTCAGCGCCCTCGTGCGCGACTATCCCGGCGATACGGCGGGTCTGGCCAATCTCGCCATGGCGCGGCTGTATCGCCGCGATTTGACCCACGCCATCGAGGACGGCCGGCGTGCGGTCACCATCAATCCGAAAAACGTCATCCGCCGCAACAACCTGGCCTTGTACCAGCTCTATGCCGGCAATTTCGCCGAGGCCGAGCAGGAGGCGCGGCGCGTTTTGGAACTGAACCCGGATTACGAGAAGGCATTCGAGGCGATTGCGCTCGCCCAGTTGGGCAATGGGAATGTTGACGAATCGCGCCAGACCTGGACGCGGCTTGCGTCCGTCAGCCCCTTCGGCGCCTCGCGAAGCGCCGATGGTTTGGCGGATATCGCTCTGTATGAAGGTGACCTGGCTGGCGCGGCGCAGATCCTGGAAAAGGGCATCGTCGCCGACGATGCCATTCAGAAACCTGACTGGGCCGCCAGAAAACGGCTGGCGCTCGCTTCGGCGCGGCTGGATCAGGGCAGGCCTGCGGATGCAATCGGGCTGACCGATCACGTCGTCGCTCACTCGAAGCAGGTCGATACCTTGTTCTCGGCAGCGCTGATTTACCTGCGCGCGCAGAAGGGCGCCAAAGTCCGCCAAATGGCCGAGAAACTGGGCTCGCATCTGGAACCGGAATCCAGGTCATATGCGAAGCTGATCGAGGGTCTGCTGCTCCTGAATTCGGGCAAACCCGTCGATGCGATTTCTCTCATCGATCAAGCCGGAAAACTGAGCGATAACTGGCTTGTGCATTTCGTTCGCGGCCGCGCGGAATTGGGCGCGAATTCGGCCGCCGAGGCGCTCCGGGATGCCGAAATCTGTCTCCAAAGACGTGGCGAAGCGACATCGGTCTTTCTGGATGAAGTGCCCACCTATCGCTACCTGCCCCCAGTACTTTACATCAAAGCGCGAGCCCAGGACATGTTGAATAATCCGGCAGCCGTCGAATCCTACAAGTCGTTTCTTGCGATTCATGGAAAGGCGCGTCAAGATGCGGATGTTGTCGACGCGAACCGGCGACTGGGGACGCTCACGCATCAATGAGACTCGTGCCGAGTTCTGTGACTTCCGTACCGGCAGATCTGTTAGTACTTTTTCGACTCGCATCGGCCTTTTGCGTTGCCTGGATCGAGCGAGGTTCTGGTATAGTTGTGGATCGCTGAAATCTACGATGGCTTCAGGAGCCCTCAATGCGTAACCGGATAACCTTGCCTCTTTTGGCGGGCATGTTGTTGCCGACCTTCTCTCTTTCGGCCGCCGTGATTTTGGGCGCGCCTGGAGATCCGGGCGTCGGCAACTGTATGCCGTTCGGCTGTTCCGATGCGGCTGTTTATCAGCAGCTTTACTCGAGCACCGCATTCTCGTCTCCGATCACCATTGCCGGGCTGACGTTCTTCCTAAGAAATTTTGATAACACCAACCCGATCACGGGCGATCCGCTCGTTCCGAACAACATCTATCCGGCGAATTATACGATTACGCTGGCAATCGTCGCCCTGCCGGTGAATGGTCTGGATACAACGGTGGAGAACAACCTTGTCAGCCCGGTTTTTCAACAGACATTCTTCACCGGCTTCCTGAGCGATTTCCAGACCGATCACTTCACGATTCAGACCACCCCGGCTAACTACTTCAATTACGATCCGGCATTGGGCAATCTGCTGGTGGACATCCGTAACGATGGAACCGACCCCTCTATCACGATGTATCTCGATGTCAATAGTTCTGCCGGTGGCGTGTTCAGTTCGGCCTACGATTCAGATCCTCATCCGGCGGGCTGTCCGGACGGCAGCGCGGGACTGACCACCGGTTGTGCGAACAGCGACTTCGGACTCGTGACCCAGTTCGAAACGCCGGACGATCTGGGTGGTGCGGCAACTCCTGAGCCCCTGACTGCAGCGCTCACGGTCGCAGGCCTTTTCGGTTTAGCCGTAAAACGAAGGTTGGCCCGTTCCAAACGGTAATGCGATTAGCCTTTCTTATCCTGGCAGCAGCACACCTGTGCTATGCCGATGATGTTTGTCCAAAAGCCGGTTCCGATCTGTCGGGCGAAGCTTCTGGCCTAACATGGAGTTCGGGAATGGCGCGCATTAATCCTGAAAAGATCTGCACGCGTCAACGGCTTACGAACAGCACGCAAAAGGCGTTCACCGTGAGTTGGCCGGCAGCTCGAATCGCTTCTGCACAGGTCGGAAGCCAGTTTACCAGCTCGTTTTGTTGTACCGAAGAGATGGAGGAGAAAGAGGCTCCTTTGACTCTGGGGGACACCGATCAAACTGCTCCCACGAAGGTACATGCAGGCGAGTTGGAGCAGGACGACGAGTATCCGGATCTGGTGGAAGCCGATGCCAAAACGCTGCGCACCTCATTCGTGGGAAAACTCTGGGACGGCTCAGCATTTATCAACGTCGATGTTGAATTCCGCGCCGCCGCGTCGCACCCACATTTCAATCAGTCGGTGTTTCAGTTTGTGATTATCGACCAATCCGAGCAGGCCTTATCGATCGACTGGGACTTGGTGGGAAAAATGAGCAAGACCATGGAGCCGTACGTCGCAGGCTCTCCCGACGGCGGAAAATCCCACAGGCAGACGATCGTGTTCTTCGGAAAAGAAAAGCCTGCGCCTGTGGAAGGCGTCGTCGTACTAAAGACTAGTACCGGCAAGCTACTCGGGCGATTGATCGCGCCGGGTTTTATCAATCAAAAGTAAGTTCGAAACTAAAGTACTGCGACGTATGGCAATAGTTCGCAGTATCTGCTCAGTAATGTTCTCGACATTTTTTTTGCAAAGTCTAGTTTGCTGCTGTAAGCTTACCAGAGCCGGAACTGGCAACAGAGCGGTGGAGGCGGTGTTCCGTGATCAAGAGGCTGATAAAGTTATCGGCACTGGCTTGTTTTTGCCATTTGCTGTGGGCGGGTAAGAACGTTACCTTCCAAAAGGGTGAGATCATCACCGCTCCGCGAGCTGCGAGCACTCCTACGCGTCTGCTGTTCCCCTACGTCACCACTGCGGCGGGCTTTGACACTGAAATCACGATTTCTAATACGTCGCTGGATACCTCCGGCAGTACGACCGGTGCTGGCACATGCAGCGTGGCGTTTTTTGGGCCCGGCGCACCTGCAACTGGAACCACGATTTCGATTGCCGCAGGCAAGCAGGCGGTATTCAGTCTATTAGCCGGCGGCGCCAATATCGCTCCCGTGGCGGCGAACTTCTCCGGCTACATGTTCGCGACATGCAATTTCCCGCTCGCACGCGGTAGTGTCAAGGTCGCCGCGCCGGGCAATCTGGCGTTTGCACAGGACGCGCAGATCATAACGACCCCCCGCAGCACATCGTCACCGCAGCGCTTTTTACTGCCCTACATCTCGAACCAAAGCGGGTTCGACAGCGGCATCGCAATTACGAATACCAGCCTGGATCCATTTGGCACAACGCCTACGTCAGGCACATGCACGATTCGGTTTTTCCGCGGAGCATCCAACCCGGCCCCGTCGATCACGTCTATCATCGCGGCGGGCGGTATCTACACGACTCTCCTCTCCGTGATCGCGCCTGGATTTAGCGGATACGCAACCGTCGACTGCAATTTCACCGGGGCAGCCGTTACCGTATTCAATTCCGATGCCGGCGCGCGCAATGAGGCGTACACCGAGGTGCCGGAACCGATCACGTTGCCCCGCAGTACGACAGCGCAGCCTCTGCTCTTTTCTTATGTCACGAACAAATTAGGCAACGACACGGCCTTCGCCATTGCGAACACCACTACCGACGCCTATGGAACCACCCCGGCGTCCGGTGCATGCACGCTGAATTTCTTCGGTAGCGCTGCGCCTGCTCCCTTTACCACTCCCAATATCGCCTCCGGCACAGTTTATGCGGCATTGGCCTCCTTGATCGCGCCCAATTTCGAGGGGTACATGATCGCAACGTGTCCCTTCGCGCTGGCTCGCGGATACTCGTTCGTTGCCCCGGCCGGTTTCGCGAACGAAGGCGACAGCGAAGGGTCCGTTGAACTTCTGCCCGCCAGCCGCATTACGACTCCCAAGCCGCTGCTGTTTTCGGCCGTCACCAGTTGGTACAACGCCGACACCCTCTTCTCGATTACCAACACCTCGCAGGACACATTGGGAACGAGCCAGGCGAGCGGTACGTGCACGATCAACTACTTCGGCGACATGTTCGGCGGCGGCAGCGTTCCTTCGCCGCAGACTTCCAACACCATCGGTCCGGGGCAGGAGTTCTTATTTACGCTCTCCGGTGGCGGTGGAGGCATTGCCGGGGCGCCAGGATTTCGCGGGTACATCATCGCGGACTGCAATTTTCCTTTGGCTCGTGGCATCGCTTGGGTTAATCTGCCAGGACCGTCGCTGAGCATCACCAAGACGCATACCGGCGACTTCACCCAGGGACAGAACAACAATACCTACACCGTCACGGTGAGCAACGGCGCCAACGCCGGCCCCACTAATCCTGGAATAGGCGTGACCGTGACCGAAACCATCCCCTCGGGCATGACCCTGGTCTCCATGTCGGGAACCGGTTGGACGTGCCCAGCCAACGGGAAGACCTGCACGCGCAGCGACGTATTGCTTCCGGGAACCAGTTTCCCCACGATTACCGTCACCGTGAATGTAAGCCCCAATGCGTCTAACCCGCAGGTAAACTCGATCTCCGTATCCGGAGGCGGATCGCCGACCGCAAGCACGACAGACTCCACCACGATCGTTCCATCGCCGGTTCTTTCTTCCGTTTTGAATGGTGCATCTCTGTTGGCAACCGGTCTTGCCCCCGGTGAATCGATGAGCGCTTTTGGCACGGGAATGAGCAATTCCCAGAGCAATTGCACCGGCACGTTCACTTGCAACAACACCTCGGTCCTGATCAACGGTTCCGCCGTTCCGCTGGTGTTTGTTTCCGCGGGGCAGATTAACTTCATCGTCCCGTGGAGCATCTCAGGGAGCACCGCCACTGTCCAGGTCAACAACCAGGGTGTGTTTTCCGCGCCGTTGACCCTCGCGGTCGTATCCGCCGCACCTGGAGTTTTTACCTTTAACAGTTCGGGCACCACGCTCGGCGTCTTCCTGAACTCGAGTTCCCAAACCGTCACGATAGCCAACCCGGTACACCCCGGAGACACGGTCGTGACCTTCGTCACCGGCTTGGGGCCCAGCAATCCATCGGTTGCGGATGGCGCCGTGACGCCCGGGGGGTTATTCCCGCCCGCCCTCCCGGTCGTCGTGACCGTGGGAGGGATCCCAGCGAACACGATATTCGTCGGACTCGCGCCCGGCCAGATCGCTCTCTATCAGATCAATTTCACTGTACCGGCTGGCCTGACGGGCCTCCAGTCATTCGTTGTGTCCGCCGGCGGAATTCCCAGCAATAGCGTACAGCTTCCGGTTGTACTCCCGCCGACTCTGAGCATCACGAAGACACATACCGGGAACTTCGTCGTCGGACAGCCCAATGCCACCTATACCGTGACTGTCAGTAACGCCGCCGGCGCCGGAGCTACCACTGGCCAAGTTACAGTTACCGAAACTGCGCCGGCCGGTCTCACGCTGCTTTCCATGTCCGGCACGGGGTGGACCTGTCCGGCCAATGGAACCACCTGCACGCGATCGGACGCTTTGAATCCCGGTGCCAGCTACCCGGCCATTACGGTAACGGTGGCGGTCGCCGCCAACGCAACCTCGCCGCAGGTGAATTCGGTCAGCGTTTCGGGAGGTGGGTCGGCCACGGCAAGCACGACCGATTCCACCACGATCGATGCGAGCTCCGCCTCCGCCCCGGTTCAAATGGTTTGCCAGACCAACGTCGCAGTCACGCCGCTCCTTCGGGCCGAAAGCTTCGACGACAACTCTGGCGACATCACGCTGATCTGTACCGGCGGAGCTCCCCAGACGGTCGGGTCGCGGCTGCCTCAGGTCAATTTGCTGGTCAGTTACAACACAGCGATCACGAGCCGGCTGCTGCCGGCGGCCGGAGCGAATTCGGCATCGGAAGCGCTGCTGCTCGTGGACGATCCAGGCGCCGGCATCCCGTCCTACTACGGTCCCGGAGTTCCGTTCGGAATCAACGCCGGACAGGTGCTTTGCCCAACGCCGGCGACGGGCTGTGCCGAGTACGCGCAAACGGTGCTTTCCACCGGAAGTCCGCAATATCCCGCGGGCACACCCGTGCCAGTCGCGTCGACCAGTCCGACCGCTGCGGTCGCCGGGCCGAACGTATTTCAAGGCATCGTCGCGGGCAACACGGTCGCGTTTTTCGGCGTCCCGATTCTCTCACCGGTTGACGCCGGGGCGGCCCGCATTTTCCGCATCACCAATGTCCGCTTGAATTCCAGCACCCTTGGGGGTGGACAAGGCGCAACTCCGGCCGTGGCAGCGATCAGCGTTTCCGGTTACGCCACGCTTCAGCTTTCATCCGCTACGCCGACAGTGGGCTTCGTCCAGGCGGGATTGACTACCTCAACTACCGCCGCCACCAGCTTGAGCCAGTGCGCGCCGCAAACCAAGACCGCCGTGAGCACGTTGACGTTTACTGAGAATTTCCCAACGGCCTTTAAGAGTCGGATTGTGGCGCAACAGGACACGCAGTGGGCGGGACAGTCCACGCCCGGAGTGGGAGTTCCGAGCCAGAACACTCCAGGAGCGATCTACAACTCGGAATCGGGTTTCGTCTTCCCCGTCAGCGCCAATCAAACCGCTGGCCTATCCGACTACGGTACCCGCCTCAGAGCAGTCTTCAACAACGTGCCCGTGGGCGTTCGTATCTTCGTTTCCGTCAACAACGTGGTCAACTCGACCTCGCCGGTGACGCCGCCCGCGGTAATAGGCGGAACGAGTACCGCTACTTTCGCGCAATTAGTGACCGACCAAACGACGACGGACGGCAACGGCAACTCCTCGCCGTTCTTCCCGGCAGTGGCGGCGACCAGCTTTGGTCCCAACAACGGAAACGTGCCGATTACGGAACTGCCCGTCGTCAACGGCAGTGCCACGGCGGTATGGGAGTTGGTCAACACGAATCCGAACGTCAACGAATCGGTGAAATTCGCAGTCTACGTGGTCTATGCGTCCAACGTGCCGAACAACGTTCCCCCGCCCGGAACCAGCAGCGTCAATCTGAACTTCGCCCCGGCGCCGCCCGTCTTTACGGCTTCCGCGGGAGCCTCCGCGTCCGTCACGCTCACCGAGCCGCGCTTCATCGACGCCAGCGTGTCGCGCAACGTTTTCTTCGTGACTCTGTGTTCCGCATCGCTCTCGATTACCAAAACCCATACCGGCAACTTCTTCGCAGGCCAGACCAACGCGACATACAACGCGACCGTGAGCAACGCGGCCGGCAATGGTATGACCAGCGGCACCGTGACCGTGACCGAAACCGCACCTCTCGGAATGTCGCTGGTATCGATGTCGGGCACCGGTTGGACCTGTCCTCAGAATGGCACCACCTGCACGCGCAGCGATGCACTTGCCCCAGGGTCTTCCTACGCCCCGATTACCGTCACCGTGAACGTCAACGCCAACGCCACGTCGCCGCAGGTGAACCAGATCGGAGTCTCGGGCGGCAACTCTGCTTCCGCGAGCACCACCGATTCCACTACCATCGTGGCGCCGCCCGTACTCTCGTCGCTGAGTCCCACCAATGCGGCGCTCAATACCGCGTTCACGCTCACGGCCAATGGCTCGGGTTTCCAGTCCGGCGCTTCCATCCGGGTCACACCACCGAACTCCGGCACGACCTCCCTGCCGGCGAACTTCATCAGTGCCGCCCAGCTTCAGGCCACCGTCCCTGCCACCCTGCTGACCACCGCGGGAACAGCGCAAGTGTCTGTGCTGAATCCGGATTCCGGCAGTTCGAGTTCCTTGCCGTTAACTATTGGCGGACCCTCTATAACAGTAGGTCCGGATTTCGGGACCTGGAGCATCGGCGAGATTCAGACCCCGCTCACCGCTACCGGCGGAAATGGCGCCTTCGTCTGGAGCGTGACTTCCGGCAGCCTGCCCCCGGGCCTCGCCTTGCGCACCGACGTTCCATCATTCTTCCCAAGCGGCACCGCCGCGGGCCTGATCGGCGTCGCGACTACACCCGGTACGTACAGCTTCACGCTGTCGGTCACCAGTAGCGGCCTGACGACTTCGCAGGCATGCACGATGAAGATCACCGGGTTCACTCTGAAAGATTCATTCAGCGTACCGAATGGCTTTGTCGGCGCCAATTACAGCTACACATTCACCGCGCTGAACGCCGCCGGACCAGTCGTCTGGACGCCGACGAGCGCGCTGCCGCAGGGCATGTCCTTCGTGAACGGCGTGCTCTCTGGAAATCCCCAGCAGGCCGGCACCACGACCGTGAATTTCACGATCTTCGACGGCGTTGACACGCTGAGTCGCAGCCTCCAGATCACCATTTACGGTCTCCGATTTACAACCTCGCCCGTGCTGCCAAACGCCACGCAAAACCAGACCTATAGTCCGGTTCTTCTGGCCGCCGCGGGAGGAAATGGGAATTACACGTTTACCACCACCGGTTCGCTGCCGCCCGGTATCACACTGGCTGCCAACGGCACGATCTCAGGCGTCGCCAGTACCGGTCCCGGTTTGTGGGGTTTTCCGGTCACCGTGACGGATACGAATAACAACACCGCGACCGTCACCTTCTCGATTGACATCGTCGGCGTTCCGCCCGCCCTGCCTGCGATTTCGATCAACAATCTGGCGTACAAGACCGCAACCATCGGCCAACAGTTCTCACGCCTCGCGGCAGTGAACAGCGGAGGGACCGCGCCGTTCGCATGGAGCGCTTCCGGTCTGCCTCCCGGAATATCGGTCCGAACCTATAGCGCGTCCGCGCGCGCCGATCTCGTGCCGGGCCATGTCGAGGTGTGGGGCACCCCAACTGCGCTCGGAACTTTCAACGTTCAACTCACCGTAACCGACGCCAATGGTGCGACTGCCACTGCGGCATTCCCGTTCACGGTTACGCCCCTGACCGTCGATGGCGCCGATTTCCCGCCGAATGGAACCGTGGGGGTCGCCTACTCCAAAACGCTGCGGGTGATTGGCGGATCGTCGCCTTACTCCGCCGCACAAATCGATGCGGTGAACCGGCCTTTGCCCGGCGGCTTGTCGGTAAGCAACGGCATTCTGGGTGGCACGCCCACCGACAACGGCTCGTTCGTTCCGGTCATCGAATTTAACGATGCCGCGAACAACATCGTCGACCTGATACCGACCATCCTGATCACGCAGCCGGCGTCCACGATCACCATTAACCAGGGATTCAACCTCGGCACAGCGACCACCAACGTCAGCTACTCGAACCAGCTCTCCGCCTGCTGTACTCCGACGGGTCAATTCACGTGGTCGAAGGCGAGCGGCACGCTGCCGACCGGTATCAACATCTCGTCCGGCGGCCTGTTGAGCGGCACGCCGACCGTGGCCGGCACTTACACGTTCGTCATCAAGGCTACCGACAGCACCAACGCCAACAACTTCGGCCTCCGCCAGTTCCAGCTCATCGTCACCCCGATGAACTACACCGGCCCCACCACGTTGCCCTTCGGCAACGTTGGCACCACGTACAGCCAGAACCTGCTGACCGCCGTCACCGGCGCGACTGGAGCCGTATCGGCCGCCATGCAGATCGGCAGCCTCGCGCCTCCCGGACTGTCGTTCACGAATGGCATTTTGAGCGGAACGCCGACCACGACCGGCCAGTTCTTCTTCACCGTAACTTACAGCGATAGCGGCGGACATGTGAAGTATGTCGGGTTCGCGCTCTCCATCTACGGCGCCGGTCAATTCCCGCCGGTGGCGATCACCACCGGCGCGAATTTCGGAACCTGGGGAACGGGGATCCGCGAGCAGGCTCTCAATGCGACGGGGGGCAACGGGGCCTTCACCTGGAGTTACGTCAGCGGAACCATGCCCCCGGGCATGAGCGTGCGTCCGGATCTCCCCTCGTTCCTGACGGGCAGCGGCTGTCTTTGCGGCGTGATCACGACTCCCGGTTCTTATTCGTTCACCCTGATGGCTTCGAGCGGCGGCAACACCGCCACGCAGACGTTCACGGTGAAGGTCACCGCGCTACGGATGATGGATCCAGGGCTGCGCGACGCGTTTATCGGCGTCCCCTACTCGCACACGTTCACCGCAACCGGCAATGCCGGACCGGTGATCTGGACGGCTACCGGTGTTCCTGCCGGCATGACTTTGTCCACCGCCGGGGTGCTGTCGGGCACTCCCACCAACGCCGGGAACAGCACGATTACGCTCACGCTGAACGACGGCGTGGATACCGTGGCTTCGTGGTTCACTGCGACCTTCCGTGCGTTCAACTTGCACATCACCAGTCCGCGACAGTTGCCGAACGCTACCCAATACCAGCCGTATACGACAACCATCACGGCAACCGGCGGCACAGCCCCATACACATTTACTTCAAGTACCCTTCCAACCGGGTTCACGCTGGATGCCAACACCGGCGTCCTGTCGGGCACCACGACCAGTGGCGCAGGCCGATTCTCCTTCAATGTCACGGTGACCGACGCCAACCACGCCTCCTATACGCAAACGCCGGTGATCGACATCCAAGGTGCGCCGTTGACGCCGATTCAAATCGAGCCGCTTAATACGGCCTGCGCCGTAGGCAGTCCTTGCTCCTATCAGGTACGCGCGGTGAGCGGAGGCACGCCGCCGTTTACTTGGACAGCGACCGGATTGCCTGCCGGGTTAGCCATTCGCTTTGGTGAAAACAACACGCAAGGTGTCGTCCCTGGCGACCTCGAGGTATATGGTGCGGCCGCCGCCGCGGGCACTTACAACGTTCAGTACAGCGTCACCGATGGCAACGGAAAAGTGTCGACGCTAACCGCTCCACTATTTGTCTCGGCATTGGCGGTCGATTCCGGTGACGGTGTCGTGAGTGGAACTCGCGGGGTCGCCTACTCCAAAGCCCTCCGCGTCATCGGCGGCACCGGACCGTGGACCGTCCAACAACAGATTCCGAAGATCCCTGCAAGCAATCTCCTGCCTGCGGGATTGACTCTGAACGGATTCCTGATCAGCGGCACTCCACAGGAGAATGGCAACTTTTTCCCGATCTTCGTGTTCCACGATGCCGGCACGAACTCGCTGCTGTACAACCCGACGATCACCATCAACAACCCCGCGGGCGCGACCCTGTCGATTACCAGCCCCGGCACACGGCAGGCATTGACGGTCAATTCGACCGTGAATACGCAGTTCGTTGCGTGTTGCGTGCCCTCGTATACATGGTCGATCGTCGGCGGTACGCTGCCACCAGGTCTGACGTTTACCTCGGGCGGGCTGCTCAGCGGCACCGTCACCACCAACGGTACGTACCTGTTCACCGTGCAGGCGGCCGACTCCAGCAATCCGTCGAACACCGGCCAATTGCAGTATACGTATTTTGTGTCGCCGTTCAGCTTTACCGGATCCGCCACGCTGCCGGCCGCCAATGTGGGCGCCTTCTATACCCAGACGCTCCCTGCTTTGGGCGGCACGGGCACTCTTACCTTCTCGCTCGCGGATTTCAACACCAACACCGGTCAGCTATTCAATGCACTGCCCGCGGGAATGGCGCTCTCGTCCGACGGCACCTTCAGCGGAACGCCGCTTCAGCCGGGGCTCTTCACGTTTACGGTATCTACGACCGATACCGCCAACAACTTCATCTGGCGCACCTACACCATTCAGATCTTTGCGTCGGGCGAGAATCCACCGCTCGCTCTGAATTTCGGCCCGACACTCGGCCCGACAACCCCCGGCGTAGTCACGCAGCAACTGACGGCGAGCGGCGGAACTCCGCCGTATCACTTCTCCTACACGCCCGGCGCTACCGTGATCCCCGGCATGCGTGTGCTGGACGGGCCGCCGCTGCCCACCTCCTTCCCGGCAACCACAACCGGCGGATTTGCCGGCGTGATCTGGACTCCCGGCTTCTATACCACCTCGCTCCGCGTCACCGACGGCGCCAACACGACGTTCGACCGCCCCATCTGGTGGACCGTCGTCAACTCGGTTCCGCTCGCGCAATCGTCGCCGCCGAAGGGGACGGTCGGGACATTCTATAGCTTCACATTCCCGCCGTATGGCGGCAGCGGCAACTTCACCTGGACCGCCGGTAATCTGCCGCCCGGTTTGACCATGAGCGCCGGCGGAACCGTATCCGGCACGCCGACGACTGCCGGCACCTACAGCACCACGGTCAACATGATCGATCTGACCAATGTGGCGCAGGGTATCTTCCCGACAACCACGGTCGGTTTTACCGAGACGTTCACCATCAACCCGTTCGCGGTTACCACAGGCGGTGTCCTGCCCGCCGGTGTGATCGGGCAGCCATACGCGCAGCAACTCTCGGCGCCGGGTTGTGTCAATGCCAGCGGCGCGACACTCGTCAGCGGATCCCTGCCCTCCGGGATCACGCTGTCCTCCAACGGGCTTCTCTCCGGAACCCCGACCGCGTTCTACAACAATGGGTTCCTGGTTCAAGGCGTCTGCGCCAATGGTACGGTGCAGAAGGAATTCTCGCTGCGCATCGACTTCAACACCATCCAGCCGCTCTTTATCAGCACCTCCTCACCCTTCGGTCCGAATAATGTGAACGCGATCGTCGCCAATGCGATCAGCGTGCAGGGCGGCAAACCACCGTACACGGTGACGCTGGACTCGGGCACTCTTCCGACGGGCGTCAGTCTCACCGGCCCCGGGGACAACCTCGGCGCGAACCTGCTGCCGGGCTTCACCTACCTCGCCGGCCGCACCATGCTGCCCGGGAATTATTCGTTCACCTTGAAGGCGACCGATGCCAACGGGATCACTACCACCAAGCCCTTCACCTGGGTGGTGCTGCCGATCTCGATCAACATCACCAGCTTCCCGATCACCGGCAATCCGCTCACTTACAACGTGCCGTGGAGCCAGCAGCTACTCGTGCTGGGCGGCAGCGGTGTGTACAACTCATGGCAAGTTGTTAGCGGTTCTCTGCCGCCGGGAATGAGTCTGAACCCTGTAACTGGCGTCGTTTCCGGAAAGCCCACCAACACCGGGTCGTTTACCGCGGGAATTCAGGTGATCGACACGCTGGGCAACACTACGACCCAGAACGTATCGTTCGCGGTGGCCGGCGCGACCGGCGTCGTGCTCAACGCAGGCAACTCGGATTCGTATACCGTTCAACTTGGGTTCACTACTTTCAATACATTCAGCCCGAGCGGCGGCACCGGTCCATACACGTATTCGCCGGTTACGCCGTATCCGCCGGGATGCACCATCGAATTCGGCGCCCATCTGGTCAACGACGGAACCGGCGCTACGTACCAGCTCGCCTGCTCTCCGACCGCTGCCGGCGACTTCCCGTTCACCTTCCAGATCAACGATAGCGCCGGCAACATCGGCATTCGCACCGCAATCGTGCATGTCGTGCCGTTCAGCCTGTTCTCGTCCACCACTCTGCCGAATGGTTCCGTCGGAGCTCCGTACACCCAGAATCTGCTCGTCTGGGATAACACGAGCGTCGTGTCCTGGTCCGTCGTGGCCGGCAGTGCCTTGCCGCCCGGCCTGAATATCGCGGGCAATACCATCACCGGAACGCCCAACGTGGCCGGTAGCTACAGCTTTACCTTGGCGGGTCAGGATGCGTCCGGCTTCCCGGTCAACTTCACATTCTCCCTGGTCATCTCGACCATCCGCATCACGACGCCCGAGATCATTCCGCAGCAGGTGATCACGAATCTGCCCTACACGTTCACAATGACCGCCACCGGAGGAGGCACCAAGACGTGGACGGCTACCGGTCTGCCGTCAGGCCTGACGATGTCCACCACCGGTACCATCAGCGGGACGACCAGCACTTCAGGAACATCGCGAATCACTGTGACAGTGACCGACGGCGCCTCCACCTATTCGCACGTATTCACATTGTTCGCGCGGTTCACGGATCCGGCTGTCCCCAGTTTTGCGATCCTCTCTACGCAATTGGCGGATATACGAGTCGGCGTAAGTACCAGCTTCACCCTGTCGCCCTCGGGCGGCGTGCCTCCGTTCACTTGGAGCTTCGCTGGCGGAGCCATGCCGCCGGGCTTGGCCTTGTACTCCGGCACGTCGCTATCGCAGTATTCCTCAACGCAAACCGCCGGACTCACATACATCCAGGGTGCGCCGACGACGCCTGGTTCCTATACTTTCGATCTGATTGCGACCGACAGCCTTGGAACTCAGATGAGGCGGACGTTCACAATCAAGGTCACAACTCTCGAGATTCTCGGCGGTACCTTGCGCACACCCGTCACCGGTGTGGCCTATGCGCAACAGCTAAACGCCGCCGGCGGCACATCTCCGTACACGTTCACGTTCAGCCAGTCGGCCTTGACCACCGATATGTTCCCGCCGGGATTCACTGCATCGCCCGACGGGCTGATTTTCGGAACCACCACCAGCACCGGTTCGTTCGGATTCCGCGCCACCGTTCAAGATGGGCTGGGGAACACCTACAGCACCACCTATAGCTACACGGTAACGAATCCGTCCGGATTGGCAATCACCAACGGACCCTTGTTCGGCTCGCGCTTAGGTGTAGGCACCTCGACAACGCTCACCACCAACGGATCCTCTACCTACGCCTGGAGCGTGGTGGCCGGCTCTCTCCCGCCGGGTCTGGCTCTCGTTCCGAGTGCATCCGGCACTCTCCTCGCCGGTGCGCCGCAGTCGTTCGGACAGTTCAGCTACACCCTGAGAGCCACCGATACGGCAAATCCGGCCAATTTCGCGGACCGCGCGTACACGATCACGATCGGGCCGATGATGCTCCTTTCCCATCGTCTGCCGCCGCCTCCGGGCAGGGTTGGGACACCCTACTCCTATACTTATCAACTTAGCGGAGGCACGCCGCCGTATACCTTTAGCGCGCTAAGCCTCTCGCCGCTGCCGGCCGGTCTGTCGCTCAGCTCCAATGGTGTCCTGTCCGGGACTCCTACCGTAGTCGGGAGTTTCTCCTTCACCTACAAGATCACGGACGCGAATGGCTTCGTTGGCTACTTGACGCCGACATCCATGAACATCCTTGGCGCCGGCGCAGCCAATCCGATGGCCGCGCAGTCCTTCGCCCTGGACCAGGCGTCAGTCGGTGTGCCTTATCCCGGTGCATTGGTTCCGAACGGTGGAACTGCGCCCTATACGTGGGCGGTAGCGCCCGGATCAACACTTCCGCCGGGCATCTCCCTCTTCCACGGCAGTAATGGCGTACCCGACTACCTCGCCGGCACTCCGACCTCGCCGGGCACCTATGACTTTACGCTGAATGCGACCGATGCGGTCGGCCATACATCCAACCTCCTTACCAGCCTGACCGTGTCCCCCATCGGTGTCACCCCGTCGACATTCCCCAACGGTCGAGTGGGCACACCCTATTCTGTCAGTCTCACGCCTTCCGGCGGCACCGGATCATATTCGTTTGCGTTGAACACCGGAACTAGCCTGCCGCCGGGATTGTCGCTGTCGGCCAACGGCACGCTATCGGGTACTCCGACTTCGCCGGGTCTGTTCACGATCAATATCGTGGTGAGCGACGGCGCTGCAAATAGCCTGACGACTCCTCGCATCGTCGTGATTGACACCGCGACGGGAGCAGCGCAGGCAATCGGCATGCCCCCTGCCATGCAATGGAGCTACACTCTTACAGCCCCACCGCCGGCGGCATTGCCCATCAACGTGACCGCTACCAGTGGCACGATACCCTTCAACGCCGCCGTGTACGGCATCCCGGGTGCAACCCTCACACCCAATAGCGGCAATGCTCCCGTGACGATGAACCTCAACCTGAATACCGCCGGTTTGGCCGCAGGGACCTATCCGGGCGTAATCGCGGTCTATTCACCGGCAGCGGTCAATCTTTACACCCACACGCCGATTATCCTCACCGTCACCCAGCCGCCGCCCTGCACTTACACGCTGAGCCCCACCGCCGCCAGCGCGCCGACTCTCGGGGGGACGGTCAGCTTCACGGTCAATACCGGGGCGCTCTGCGCCTGGACGCCCACCAAGACTGACCCCTTCATTACGAACCTCACCGGCAGCGGACCGGGAACCGGCACCGTGAGCTTCACCGTCCAGAACAATGGCACCACGCGATCCCGGTCGGCCAACATCACCATCAACACGGGCGGCGGTGGTACCCAGACCTTCACCGTCACTCAATTCGGCATCAACTGCGCCTACCTCATCAGTCCGAACAACGTCAGCGCGACGGCGTCCGGCGGCTCCGCTTCGGTCGGCGTCACGACGAACGCCGGCTGCTCCTGGAACGCGGCCAGTTCCAACGGACTTACGGTAGTGCCTCCCGGCAACGGGTCCGGCAACGGCTCCGTCAGTTTGAACATTCCCGCGAACAACTCCACCTCCCCGCGGACCTTGACGGCTACCGTTGCGAACCAGACCTTCACCGTGAATCAGAGCGGCGTGAACTGCACGGTCGGCCTGAGCGCCTCGAGCGTTCAACTCCCGGCCTCCGGCGGCACAGGGTCTGTGGCCGTCACGACGCCGCAGGGTTGCACTTACAACACGGTGCCCGGTCCCGGCTGGGTCAGTATCACCTCCGGCGATACCGGCAATGGTCCCGGACCTGTGGCGCTGAACTTCTCCGTGTCGCCGAACTCGACCACCCTGCCTCGGAGCGGAACCTTGAACATCGGGGGCCAGACTTACCAGATCAACCAGGATCCGACGCCATGCAGCGTCACGGTGGATGCATCGGCGCTCTCGAGTCCGTTCGCGACGGCGGGCGGCTTCGCGGGCATCAACATCACGGCCAACGGCGGGAACTGTAGCTGGACGGCATCCAGCGGCGCCACCTGGGCGACGCTCGCGCCGCTCGGCGGATCGGGCAATGGCTCGATCATCGTCACCGCTTCCTCGAACTCATCATCGGCCTCGCCGCGATCGACCAACATCACGGTTGCCGGCCAGACAATCCCGATTTCTCAGGCGGGTACCACCTGTACTTACAACCTCGGATCGTCCACCGCCAGCGTACCCTTCGGCGGCGGCGCCGGGAGCGTCACCGTCACCGCGCCCGCCGTCTGCGGCTGGAGCGCATCGCTCGATCCCACGGCTCCGTGGCTGGGTATTACGTCCAGCGGTTCCGCCGGTACGTCGGATGTCAGCTTCACGGCGGCGCCCAATCCGAACGACACCCCGCGTTCCGGAACGCTTACCATCGCGGGACAACCGTACACGGTCACTCAGGGAGCTGCCCCGTGCAACTACGTCCTGAGCGGCTCGAATACGACCGTCGCGTCCACGCAAACATCGTCGTCGTTCACCTTCTCTACGGCCGCTACGGGTTGCACCACCACGGCCGTAAGCTACAGCAACTGGCTGACCGTCAATACCAACACGTCGCCTGATGGGATGTCGGGGTCGGTCGACTTCACGGCCGCGGCGAATACCTCCGGCAGCACACGAATGGGAACGATCCAATTCGGCGGGCAGACGTTTACCGTATCCCAGACTGGTGCGGCCTGCGCATATAGCCTGGGCAGCTACGGCATCTTGCTCAGCAAGAACTCGGCCAGCGGAAATGTGCTTGGGTCTCCCTCAGCGCTGGGCTGCACGCCGGTGGTCGGCACGGATTCGCCTTCGATTGTGACACTGAGCCCGCTAAGCGGTCCTGTGTCAAACATCTTCACGCTGCCATACAGCATCGCGAACTTCAATTCGGCAGTCACGACGACGCGCAAAATGTTGATCACATTGGGCGGTCAGATCTTCACGGTGAAACAGACGTCATGGTAGGCCGACTGGACCAGAGAGCGAGCATCGGAATGAAACACATTGCGAATCGGCGGGTATTGATCGCTGCTATCGCCCTCAGCGCCGCCGGAATCTTGCGGGCAACGGATAAAGGTCCCGACTCCGCCAGTTACACCGCGACCAATAACACCGTCTACAGTTTTATTGATCTGGTGGGAGGCGGCGGCAGCGCCAGTGTCCTATCCGGTACCGACGACGGTGTCGCGCTCCTGACATTGCCGTTTCCGTTCCAGTATTACGGCAAGTCATTCACGCTCGTCTGCGCCAGCGCCAACGGACTGATCTCCTTCGTGTCCAGCGCTGGTGCGTGCGCGCCTTCGGTAGATTTCGCCAACACGGACCTGACTACGACCGCGCCGCCCGGCGATCTTCCCACCGTAATGCCTTTCTGGACGGATCTGTCGTTTCAAGTTCCCGGCGGAGGCGCCCTCTATTATCAGACCCAGGGTCCGCTCGGCAGCCGCAAGTTCGTGCTCGAGTGGAGTAACGCCTTTCCGCAAAGCTCTTCCAACCCGATCACCTTCGAAGTGATTCTGTACGAGGGCAGCAACAAGATTCTGTTTCAATATCAGACCGTCGACCTCGGTTCCGGAGACCCGAATTCGAACGGCGCATTGGCAACCGTGGGAGTTCGGGATTCCGGCGGCAATACCAACCAACGCCAAATCGCATGGAGCTTCAACGCCGGAGTACTTGCGAACAGCAGCGCGATCCTTTTCACTCCCCCGCCGTCCGGGCAGACATCGGTCAACACCATCACCAGTTCGCCGCCCGGTTTGACCATCAGCATCGACGGCACGCCATATGTCACGCCGAAGGTGGTTAGCTGGACACCGAATACCACCCACACGCTGCTGGTCACTTCGCCGCAGATCAATGGTGGAACCAGAAATACGCTGACTACGTGGACTACCGGCGTTAACCCGCCGCCGGCCACTCCGCAGATTACGGTGACGGCCCCTTCGCCGGGTACCGCGTTCACCGCCAACTTCAACACCGAGTACCAATTGACCACCCTGGCAAATCCGGCCGCGGGCGGCACGGTGACGGGCGCCGGGTGGTACGCCGGCGGCACCCAGGCCACGGTGCAGGCGACCGCCGCCGCGAACTACGCGTTTGTGCAATTCTCCGGCGACTTGAAAGGCGCCACCAATCCGCAGAATCTGACCATGAACTCCCCCAAGAGCGTGGCTGCGAACTTTCAGGCGAGCGCAAATCCCACTCTGACTGCAGCCGTATCCGGAAAAGCCGACACAACGCCAGCAGGAAGGCGCATCTGGACGATCCGTTTGTCGAATACCGGCCTGGGCACTGCAAATAGCGCACAACTCACCGGTATCACGCTTAGCCAGACTGCCGGGACGCCTTGCTCCCCGGCTGCGGCTCTGATTTCAACCTTTCCTATTACCATCGGTACTATCGCGCCTTCAACCAACGCGACCGGAAGCGTTACAATCGATTTTTCCGGCTGTACCGATACGGCGGCCCGTTTTTCGGCGGTCGTGAAATTCGCGGCCAACAACGGGGCCTACACAGGATCGACGACGATCAGTAATCAGACCAAGTGACCGGAAGGATCCGATGATGCGAACGCCTACCAAACTGTTTCTGACGATCGGCCTGCTGGCAGTTTCGGCGCACGGCGCTGCGGTTTCATTTGTTCTGAACCCTAACGACGGCCTGTTGGCGGGAGCCGCCGGCACCTCGGTTGGCTGGGGATTTACCATTTCCACCGACAGCGATTACGTGACCATTCAAAGCATCGTTTTCGGCGATTCGACCCCGGTGGGCATTTTCTGGACGCCGGGTTTGCCTTCGTCGACGGCCTCCAACGGCTCACTTTCCAGCACATTGGGATCCTAAGCTTAGAATTCCACGTGGACAAGTTGTCGCG
>JADMIO011874962.1_pt1 | contig 72812 bp, 65 predicted proteins | sample 8958161 | NCBI WGS metagenome assembly JADMIO01 (sample SAMN16585339, study PRJNA669376) | soil metagenome | isolation source: Crop rotation soil | place: USA: Cullars Rotation, Alabama | collected 2011 | reverse complement strand
GGCCGCGACTTCAAGTCACGTGAATTCCAAGCTTCGGATCCCACTGTGCTGGAAAGAGCACGCCCTTGGCATAGTCTTGCGGAAACGCAACCTTGTCGCGGCCCAGTTGCGCGTGTGCGACAGCGGCCGGCAACGGCGCGGAAGCCAGCACCGCAACAGCGATGAGATGTCGGCTGATCATGAAGCCCTCCCCGGATGTGGTGTTGTTGTTGGTGCCAGCTTACAGCAACTGTAAACGGCTGCACATGCATTGCTCGGCGCGCGCGTCACATGATGGTGACCGCGCATGCTAAAAGCCCGCAACGATGCGAATGGGAGTGTTGTCGTGAGAAAGTGACGCGCGGAATCAGGGGTGTGCTGAAAGCTATTGTCCGGCTGTACGCATTTTATCGTCGACGCATTTCTCGACGTATTTTACTTTCTGGTCGAGATTGCTTTTGAACTTTGTGTTCTCGGATGCCATCCAGCAAAGCTCCCGCGCGCGTTGCGTCGTCATCACCTCGGCGTCGGGTTCTGGCGGTGGGGCGGACGGAACAGCGGTCGCGCGCGCGGCACGGGCGGCCGGCAGCTGTTGCTGCACCGGTGGAGGCTGATAAGCCGGTGGCTGGTATGTGGCGGGCGGTGGTGGCGTCTGAGCCGCCTGTTGCGGAGGCGGGTATGGCGCGGATTGTGGCGGCGGTAGTTGTGTCCCGCGCACGGGCGCAGGCGTGTAAGTGCCCGGCCCGGGTTCGGTTGCCGGCTCTGCCGCAGGACTCGGCGGGGCGCTCGCGGTCGTACCGCGGCCAAAATCGAAGCTGCCGACCGTGCAGCCACCAAGCCACGCGGCGAGGCCGATGCCCGCGAGAGATTTAACAGACGCCCTCATATACGCGTCTGTCGCATGATTTGCCGGGTGTGCCTAGCCCCGAATCATACGCGGAAAACGACCTGCGACGCTCGCGCGTACGCGCTCCTACACCAGTTCCGCCGCGGCGCTTTCAGCGGCAGGCACAACGTCGTGGTCGTAGAGCGATTTTCTGAAGTTGCCGTGTGCCCTGATCTCATCGTCGCGCTGTTTGATGTCGGTATAGGCGGAATCATACCGCATGCCGTTCTGACGCGCGCCGAGCTGCACTTGCGCGACACGCTCACGTCGCAGTTTTTCATAGGCAAGCAATGCCGCCGGCGCCGACGTGCGGTCGGCGTGCGCCAGGATTGTCGCCAGCGCCATGCCGTCTTCGATCGACTGGTTGGCGCCTTGGCCGAGATGCGGCAGCATCGGATGCGCGGCGTCGCCGAGCAGCGTGAGCCGGCCCTTGGTCCAAACCGGCATCGGCTCGCGGTCATACAGCGCGGAACGGAAAGTGTGCGAAACCTGCTTCAGCAAGGCTTCGAGCTTTGGATCCCACCCGGCGAATTCGGCGCGCAGCGCGTTCGGATCGCCAGGCGCTGACCACGACTCGCGCATCTCGGCATCGGCCGGAACGAAGCCGACGAAATTTATAAGCGTGCCGGCGCGCACCGGGAAAACCAGAAAGTGCTTTCCCGTGCCGAGCCACATTTGCCAGATGTTGTTAGGCCACTGCGGAACCTGTTCGTGCGGCACAAGACCGCGGTAAGCGACCGAGTGGCTGAACACGGGCTGCGACGGCGGATATACCAACGGCCGCAGTTCGGAGTGGATGCCGTCTGCGCCGACGACAATGTCAGCTTCGGCTGTCGCGCCATTGGCGAACGTGACGCGGGCAACATCGCCGTCTTGCGTAAACCCGGTGCATTTGTGGCCCGTCTTCACGACGCCGGGAGGAAGTCCCTTGGAAAGAAACGAGACGAAATCGGCCCGATGCATGCCGTACACCGCGGACCCGCCGGACGAGTCCGACACCTGGACCGGGGCGATAGACGAACCGTCGTCGCGCCAATAGTGCGAACCGCCACCGAACCGCGCACCGTATTTTTCCAGCGCCGGCTTCATGCCGAGGCGTTCGAGATGGCGTCCGCTGTTGGGGGTGACGATGACGCCTGCACCGATCTCACCGAGCTGCGACGCCTGTTCGTAGACCGTCACCTGCACGCCTTTGGAAATCAGCGCATTGGCTGCGAACAGGCCGCCGATGCCGCCGCCGACAATGATCACGCTGGGTTTTGCGCCGCTCATGATTTCGTTCCCTCATCCTTCAAAAATCGCGGGCCGCGCTCGGCCACGTCGATCACGATATGCTGTATACAAATTGCGCAGCTCGTGCCTTCCGTTCAAGGCATTCGTGCCATGCATGACGGTGGGCCGGGAGTTGCGCGAAATCAACGGTTTTTCGCTTAAGTGCTGGCGGCGGGGATTGGGAGACAGAACGATGATTGGATCATGTGACCAACGCGGACCGACGCAGCTGAGCGAGGTTTGCCTCTATTGGGGTCGCACGATCGCACTGCTGCTCGCGCTTCTCGTATTAGCGATTCCGCGACCGGTTTCTGCTGCCGACAATTCCGCAGAGGCCGCAATCAGGACCGCGCTGCTGCAATGGACTGTCGATTTCAACGCCGGGCGTGCCGACCGGATTTGCTCGCTTTTCTCCACCGGCTTGCGCGCAAATGTTCGCGGCGCTGTTGAGCGCGACTATCCTGCGCTGTGCGATTTGCTGACCCGCTCGCTGAACGATCGCAGCCGTAGTTACAGCTATGCGCTCGACATCAAGGAGATCAAGGTCTGGGGCAACACCGCGATGGTGCGGCTGGTCTGGACGCTCACTGTGCGGCAGGGCGACAAGGTAACGACATCTGTCGAGCCCGGCATGGATATTTTCGAACGCCAGAACGACGGCAGCTGGAAGATCATCCGCTTCATGGCGTATGAGCAGTAATAACACGACCGCGCGTCTGTGACGTTGTGGCTGCAAATAGGGGTGCGTGAGGCTTCGAACTCACCGCCCCTTGCGCTTGAACCCGCCACGCATTCCGGGCTTTCCCATTGTTGAGCGACCGCCGCCGCGCGCCACCGGCACGGACTCAATGCCCGGCCCCATCTCGTCAAGATTAGGTTTGCGCGGACCTTTGCGTGGCAAAGGCACGCTCAGCCGCTTCGCGGTCGGGTCGTCGATGATCGCCAGCTCGGTGGTACGCAGGCGCTTGAGTTCGTCGCGCATGCGTGCGGCTTCCTCGAAGTTCAGGTCAGCGGCCGCTTCGCGCATGCGTGATTCAAGGTCCGCAATCACGGCTTCAAAGTTGTGGCCGATCGACGCACTCTCGTCGTCGCCGATGCCTGACAGGCCGCCGCCGGTCGAGACCAGTACATGGTCGCGCTCGTACACCGAATCGAGAATATCGCCGATGCTCTTGCGGATGCTTTCCGGCGTGATGTTGTTGGCGACGTTGTATTCTGTCTGTTTCTCGCGCCGGCGCGTGGTTTCGGCCATCGCGCGCTCCATCGAGCCGGTAATCGTATCGGCGTAAAGGATCACCCGGCCATCGACGTTACGCGCCGCGCGGCCGATAGTCTGGATCAGCGAGGTCTCGCTGCGCAGAAATCCTTCCTTGTCGGCGTCGAGGATCGCGACCAATGCGCATTCGGGAATATCGAGCCCTTCACGCAACAGGTTGATGCCGACCAGCGCGTCGAATGCGCCAAGCCGCAGGTCGCGGATGATCTCGATGCGCTCGATGGTGTCGATGTCCGAATGCATGTAGCGCACGCGGATGCCCTGCTCGTGAAGGTATTCGGTGAGATCTTCCGCCATACGCTTGGTCAGCACTGTGATCAGCGAGCGGTAGCCGCGCTGCGCGACGGCGCGCACCTCTCCGACGAGATCGTCGACCTGCGTGCGCGCAGGCCGCACGTCGACCGGCGGATCAATGAGTCCGGTCGGGCGGATAACCTGTTCGGCGAACACGCCGCCGGCCTGCTCAATCTCCCAGCCGCTGGGCGTGGCTGACACTGCAACCGTCTGCGGCCGCATCATGTCCCATTCCTCGAACCGCAGCGGGCGGTTGTCCATACAGGACGGCAGGCGGAATCCGTATTCCGCCAGCGTTGCCTTGCGCCGGAAGTCGCCGCGATACATGCCGCCAAGCTGCGGAATGGTGACGTGGCTTTCGTCCGCGAACACCAGCGCGTTGTCGGGAACATACTCGAACAGTGTCGGTGGCGGCTCGCCAGGCTGGCGGCCGGTGAGGTAGCGCGAATAGTTTTCGATGCCGGCGCAGCTTCCGGTCGCTTCCATCATTTCAAGATCGAAGCGCACGCGCTGCTCCAGCCGTTGCGATTCCAGCAGGCGTCCCGCGTTATTTAGTTCGTCGAGTCGCCATTTCAGTTCCGCCTTGATGCCGTCGATGGCCTGCAAGAGCGTCGGGCGCGGCGTCACATAGTGCGAGTTGGCATAGACCTTGATGAACTCGAGTTCGTCGGTGTTGTGGCCGGTAAGCGGATCGAATTCGATGATCGATTCCACCTCGTCGCCGAACATGTTCACTCGCCAGGCGCGGTCTTCATAGTGGGCCGGGAAGATGTCGATGGTGTCGCCGCGCACACGGAACGTGCCGCGTGAAAAATCCGCCGCGCGCTTGTATTGCAGGGCGACGAGATCGGCGATGAGCTGGCGCTGGTTGATACGCTCGCCCTTCTTCAACATGAAGGTCATCGCTGTGTAGGTTTCGACCGAGCCGATACCGTAGATGCACGACACCGACGCCACGATGATCACGTCGTCGCGTTCGAGCAGCGCGCGCGTCGCCGAATGGCGCATGCGGTCGATCTGCTCGTTGATCGAGGATTCCTTCTCGATATAGGTGTCGGTGCGCGGAACGTAGGCTTCCGGCTGGTAGTAGTCGTAATACGAGACGAAATATTCCACCGCGTTATCGGGGAAGAAACTCCTGAACTCGCCGTAGAGCTGTGCGGCCAGCGTCTTGTTCGGCGCGAGGATAAGGGCCGGGCGTTGCGTCTCCTCGATCACCTTGGCCATGGTGAAGGTCTTGCCCGAGCCGGTGACGCCGAGCAGAACCTGGGTGCGATCGTGGCGGTTGGCGCCGTCAACGAGTTCGCGGATGGCGGTCGGCTGGTCGCCTTTCGGCTCGAAGTCGGATTTGATCTTGAACGGGATACCGCCTTCGGATTTTTCCGGGCGCGACGGCCGGTGCGGCACCCACACTTTCTGCGCGCCGTCCTCGCGCAGGAATTCGCGGCGGCCCTCGCGCAGCAGGCTGTCGAGCGCCTCGGCGGTGGCGGTGACGCCGGAGGGTAGGGCGAGTTCGTCGCCGTCCTCGTCTTCACCGAGCCTATAGCCGAGCACCTGCGCCAGCTTGGCGTTGATTTCGGGCGGCGAGTCCTTGACCGGATTTTTGGCGACGTAGCCGGTCTGCGGCGCCTCGCCGAAACCCTGCCGTGTCGAGGCGCGGGCCTTGTGCGCAGCCGCGGCTTCGGCGCGGCGGTCTTTGGAATTGGTTGGCGGCGGTTTCAGGCCGGTCCCGGACCCAATGCCGGCATCGCCCCGGCCCAGTGCCGGGTTCAGCAATTCTTCGTGCTCCGAAGACATCGCAGGCATTTGCTCGCGTGCCGCCTTGGCGCGCGTCGGCTTTGCCGGGTCTTTCGGCTTTTTGGGGGGTGATTTGGCCATCGTCCCCAATATGGCGTTCGGACGGCGGCGAGAAAAGGGCCGCTGCGGTTGTTTGTGGATGAGATCGGTGGTCATCTGCCGGAGGTTCCGGGCGCTGGCGGCAATGACCTATCTGCTCTTGAAATATCTCCATGTTTTGGGCGGCGTCGTCATTCTCGGGACAGGGACGGGCATCGCATTTTTCATGCTGATGGCGCACCTGAGCGGTGACAGTCACTACATCGCGCGCACGGCCCGGACGGTCGTCTTCGCCGACTATATTTTTACCGCAACGGCCGTCGTGGCGCAGCCAATCACCGGATATTTGCTCGTGCGGGAGGTGGGGTTTGCGTTGACCGACGGCTGGGTTGTTGCGTCGCTCGTCCTGTACGCCGTCGCCGGCGTATTCTGGCTTCCGGTGGTCTGGATGCAGCGGCGGATGCGCGATCTTGCGGAGACGGCCGTCGCGACAGGTGCGCCGCTGCCGACCGAGTATCACCGGCTGTTTCGGTTATGGTTCTTGTTTGGCTTTCCCGGTTTTGGCGCGGTCATGGCGATTGTCTGGCTCATGATTGCCAAGCCTTCCTTCTGAGTAGCAATGACGACAACCGCATCGCATTCGGCCAAAATCCTCGTGCTCGGCGCTGGCGGGCTGATCGGCAATTTTCTCGCGCATGATCTGCAATCGCGTGGCTTCCCCGTCACGGGCGTCGCGCGAAAGTTCACGCCGGCGCAGCGGCATATTTTGGGGGATTCCGCCCGCGAGCTTGCGATTGGCGACGCCGACGCAAGCGCGCTTACCGCATTGATTGGCGAGACAGCGGCCGACGTTGTCGTCAACTGTCTCGGGACGCTGCAAAAAGTCCCAGGCGAAGGTGACATTCATGATGCTTTCGTCGCTCGGCTGATTGCGGCCGTCCGATCAGTCGGGCGTCCGATTCTGTTGGTTCATATTTCAATCCCTGAGAGCGAAGCCGACGACGCGACACAGTTTGCGGTCACCAAGCGAAAGGCTGACCGTCGCATTATGGAATCCGGATTGTCATACGCGATCCTGCGACCGGGATTCGTATGGGCGCCAGCAGCATTCGGCGGCAGCGCTTTGCTCCGGGCGCTTGCGGCGTCGCCATTCGATCTGCCGGCGTATGAAAGCTCCCGGCCGTTTTCGACTGTAGCCGTGGAAGATATTGCGGAAACGGTCGCGTTTCTCGCAAAGCGAGTCGAAACGACGGAAGGTCCGCAAAGCGTCTTATGGGATGTGATGCACCCCGCAAAGATCACCGTTGGCGATGTGGTCAGCGCGTTGCGTCTTTGGCTTGGCGCTGAAAGTAACGTGCGCTTGGTGCCGCCGCGATTCCTGCTCGATCTTGGCGCGAGAACCGGTGACGTGATCGCGCTTCTGGGCTGGCGACCGCCCGTGCGTTCTACGGCGATTGCGGAAATGCGGCGCGGCGTCACGGGCGATCCGTCGCAATTGATGGCCGAAACCGGCATCGCGCCGCGTTCTCTCGGGGATGCGCTGCGGTCACATCCGCCGACGGTTCAGGAACATTGGTTTGCGCGTATCTATCTCCTCAAGGCGTTGATCATCGTTTCTCTCGTGATCTTTTGGTGTGTGTCGGGCATCATTACGCTGGTGTTCGCGTTCAAGCCGGCGGCGGATATTTTGATTGCGCATGGATTCAGCGAGACGGGCGCAAACGCCGCGACACTTCTGAGCAGTTTGATGGACACCGGTGTCGGGCTAGCCATCGCGGTCCGCAAGACGTCGCGCATCGGTCTTTTGGCCGGTATTGGCGCGTCGCTTTTTTATATGATCGGGGCGGCTGTGCTGACGCCAGAGCTCTGGATCGAACCGCTAGGCGCACTGGTAAAAACCGGCCCCGCAATGGTGCTGATGGTTGTCGCGCTGGCGATCTCGGATGATCGCTGATTATGAAACCGAGTGCAGCCGGAGCAACTCCGGCTGCAGGGTAGGCTTCAATTATTGGGGTTCGATCTTCGCGATCTTCACGTATTCCTCCCACTCCTTGGTTTCCTTGGCGATCATGCTGTCGACCAGGGCGGCATTGCCGATCAGCGGATCGGAACCAAGGTTGGCGAGGAATTTCTTGACGTCGTCGCTTCGGGCAATTTCGTTGAACCAGCCCGTCAGCTTGTCGACGACCGGCTTCGGCGTTCCGGTGGGGACATGAACTGACCACCACGAAACCATGTCTATGTTATTGACGCCGGCTTGTCGGGCGCTTGGTATGTTGGGCAGCGCCGCAAACGGTTCTGCAGAGGTCAGCATCAGCGCCTTGAGCCTGCCGTCGGCGACCCGTTCTTTCACCGTGACCGGATCGGTGAACTGAAAATCGATGTTGTGCGCGATCAGATCGTTGAGTGCATCGAGGCCACTCTTGTATTTCACTTCGGTCGATTTCAGGCCGAATTGCTGTTTGAGCAGTTCGGAAGCGATCAGACCCGTCGTTGTGCTCGATCCGAAGAAGCCGTGATCAGGTTTTGCCTTCAGCCGCGCAACCAGTTCCGCCACCGAATTGACGCCGATATCCGGCGCAACCGCGAGCACAAATGGCAGCTTTGCCAGCGTCGTGACGGACGTGAAGTCCTTGATCGGATCGTAGGCGAGCTTCTTGTAAAGGAACGGTCCTGCGACGAGGATCGAACTCGCAGGCGCGATGAAGATCGTGTAGCCGTCGGGTTTCGATCGCGCGACATATTCGGTCGCAATGTTGCCGGCCATGCCGACTTTGTTCTCGACGATGACGGTCTGGTTGGCGAGCTCTTGCAGCTTTTTTGCAAAGAAACGCACAAAGATGTCGGCGCCGGTACCCGGTGCGAACATACAGACGCTTGTGATGACGCGGCTTGGATAGGCATCGGATTGCGCGAATGCAGCTCTGGATAATGTCAGTGCCGGCGCGGCCGCAGCCAGACGCACGAGCTCCCTGCGCGTGAGCATGAAGAACCTCCCTGGTCCGCCCCGTTTTTTTGACGCACTTGTGCGCGTCGAGGCCGATTGCAGAGAGATCGTATCGCTATGCCGAAGGCGATCAAGGTGGATCGCTGGCAGCGCACCGTAAAAAGAAACCGGGAGCCTTGCGGCTCCCGGTCTTGACGGCGGTAGGGGAGCTCAGTAGCCGCGGCCCCACCAGTAGCAATAGCGCTCAACGTTGGCGGAAAGACCTGACTCGTAGTTGGTCCATTTTTCGTACTTCGGCACTTTGACTTCCTTCATCGCGGTGTCGAAGCATTTGCCGCCATCGGCTGCCTTTTTCGTCTCCGCGGAGAGGTCCTCAAGATATGCAATGTGATCCTGGACATCCTTCTTGGTGCCGAATCGGCCGCCCGCGTAGGGGTGCCCCGGAATCATGCGTTCCCAATCGAGAGCTGCCAGTTTCTTCAGCGAATTGACGTATTCGATCGGCGACGCATTGTCCGGCATGTTGCGGAACTGAATTCCTTCGATCGGCGCGAAGTCTACCGTGAATACGATCTTCTCTTTCGGCAGACGCATCACCAGCGAATTGTCCGAATGGTTGCGGCCGACGTAGATGAGCTCGAGCGTTGTTTCGCCGAGCTTGATGGTCGATTTGTCGCCCACAACGCGGTCAGGCATCACGACGAAGTCCGGCAGGGAGTTCTGCTTTTTGAGTTCGGTGAAGCGTTCTTTGGCGCGGCGATGCGAGATGAACGTTGCCCCTTCATCCTTGAACGGCTTACCGCCGGCGATGTGGTCGTAGTGGTGGTGGCTATAGATGACGTATTTGATCGGCTTGTTCGTCACCTTGCGAATTTCGTCGATATAGGGCTTTGCGGGACGGAGATATGAGATCGGGTCGGTGGCGATGACGCCGTCTTTGGTGACAATGAATATGGATTGATGCCCGCCGTATCGGAAAAGATAAACGTTATCGGTTCCCTCGACCTTTCTGGTGGAAACCTGCGGCTGCTGCGCCTGTGCGAGCGCCTGCCCGCCAAGCGCGATCAGCGCGGTTGCAGCCAGACCGGCTATAAGTCCTTTTCGCATAGGCATCATCCCCTGTGTGCTCGCGCGCAAACTGCGCGCGCACGCAATGTCCCGGGGGACGCGACGCTTCTCAAGTCAAAATTAAGTCAGCGAGGCGCGGCAACATGCCTTGGCGCCACAAGGAATAAACAGGCTCCGCGATTGTTGCGGGCCTTATCGCGCTGCAACAAGCGGTTCCAGTTGCTTGGCAAGATCGCGCAGCGCGGGCCGGTGGATCTTGTTGTTGCCGATTTTGGGGAGTTCCGCGACCACTTCGATCCGGCGCGGGTTTTTGAACTTTGCGAGCGAACTCTGACATGCGGTACGAATCGCGGTCACGATTTCCGACTTTTTCAGTTTGGCATCGTCTGTCAGCACGACAAACGCAACAATTGCTTCGCCATAGTGCGGATCGGGCCGCGATACCACCGCGGTTTCTCGCACGCCCGGCACGGCAATCACGACGGCTTCAACTTCGGAGGCGGAGACGCCTTCACCGCCTACCTTCATCATGTCCTTGATGCGTTCGCGATAGATGATCCAGCCTTCCTCATGCAGCTTGACGAGATCGCCGGTGCGGAAGAACCCGCGCTCGTCAAACGCCTCGGCCATTGCTTTCGGGTTGTCGACATATTCGCGAAAGATGTGCAGGCCGCGCGTTGCCCCGATCAACAACTGGCCGGTCTCGCCCGGCGCAACGTGCTCGCCATTCTCGTGCTCGATGCGAACCGTATAACCGGGGTAGGGGCGGCCAATCGAGCGATCCGGCTGATCGAGCGACAGGTCGCTGCAGATCGCCGGGATCACCATCTCGGTCATGCCCCAGCCCGACACGCACTCGAGTCCGAAATGCGCGTCGCGCACGGAATCGTGCCAGGCGTGCTGCCATTTCCTGAAGCTATGCCGAGGAACTTCGAGGCCGCGCAAAAAGCCGTCGGTACCGGCGTGTGATGACACGGTCGATCCGTGCTTGAGCGCTGTGGGCCAGTAGCGGCTTGCGGAAAATTTCGGCTGCAGGACGGTCGTTGCCCCAGCCCAGAATGCCGGAATGAATGACCAGGTGAAGCCCACCACGTGAAACAGCGGCAGGTGCACCTGATAGATATCGTCCGGCCGCAAATCCTGTTGCAATGCGCCGACCTTGCCACCCCAGAGAATATTCGCGTGGGTCCACAACACGGCCTTCGGCCGCGATGTCGAGCCTGTGGTGAACAAAATTACGGCGGGTGCTGTGGGGTCCGGCGCGCGGCGCGGCAGCGGTTCGCCATAAAGGGCGGCAAAAGACTCTGACTTGGCCGGCGAGGTGCCGGCTTCGGGTTCCTCGCCAGCATCGGTTTGCGAAACCGCGATCCACTCGAGCGACGGACAATGTTCGGCGATGCGCGCGTAATATTTTGGCTGGGTGATGGCGGCGCGCACGCCAAGCGACGTCACGACCGGCGCGATCTCCGGCCCCATCCAATGCGCATTGCTCAGCACCGCGATCGCGCCAAGCCACCAGCAGGCGAAACGGGCAAGGATGGTCTCCGGACAATTCTCGAAATGCACGAGTACCCGGTCACCGGCACGGATGCCGCGCGCGTGCATGCCGCCGGCAAGCCGCGCCACGTCATGCGCAAATTTCGCGTAGCTCCAGGTTTCACCATCGCCGGAATAGGGCGCCCAGATCAGCATCGGATGCTCGCCGCGCTGTCGTGCACGGGCATCAACCAGAAACGCCGCATCGCGGCCCATGAACGGATGCAATACGGGCGGATTGGAAATCAGGGTCATGAGTCGAGAGCGTCTCCGCGCGGATTGTTTTCGTTATTCGCCGCCGGAATACCCCGCAATCTTCCAGCCGTCCGAACCTTTAAGGTAGCACAACTGGTCGAACATAACGGGCAGCAGCGACGTCACAGCAACAAAACCAATCTTGCCCGAGGGAGCGGCGACCCGCAACGCCGTTGGCGGCGTGCTTCCATCGCTGGTCTCATCGGGCAGCACACGCACGAGATGCATCCCGAGTGTTTCAATTACCGGAGCGTTCGGTTCCGCGGTGGCGCGGACCTCAAGACCCTTTGCACTTGGGAAGCCCCATTCCTCCGCGTCGGTCGCTGTCGTCTTGATCAAATGCTCGAACGCCGCTTCGTCGATCTGCGGGCTCGCCGGTCCGCACATCACGCCCTTGCGCTCCGGCATTTTCTCAAGTGTCGGTTCGCTGGCGGCTGCAGCGATGATTTCCCAGCCGGTGCCGTCTTTCTCATTAAGACCGATGGCGGTGGCAAAGTTCTCGAAGCTGGTCTTGCGCTTGCTCGCCTTATCGCCGGTTTCGCTCTCCCAGAAGAAACCCTGCGCGACGACGAGCTTCTGGAGCGCCGCGCGGTCCTTGCGCTTCACGACGTCCGCCAGTTGCTTGCGGAAGATTTCAAACGTCGGATCTTCGACCGGTTGCGCCGGCTTGACGATAACTGGCTGATAGGGTTTGGGCGGCCCGGACTGCTGTGACTGGGGCGGCGGGGCTGGGTTCTGCGACGGCGTGGACTGAGCCTCCGCGGTTGTAGCGAACATGGCGAAGCCGAGGGCCGCGGCGGCGCGGCCGGCGTTGCCGATCTGCTGGAAAAGGTGCATCGCCCGATCCTGATTCCGCTGTTTTGCCATTATAGCAAATCGGCCCGCCAAGTCGCGTCGCGATGATGTTCTTCGCGACCATGCTAGATATTCTCCCGATATCCATCTCCGACAAATCGACGTGAGGCCCTGATGCCGAATTTGCCTGTCTCGCCCTATGTTTTGCCTATCCTGATGCTGATTGCCTCAAATGTGTTCATGACCGTAGCGTGGTACGGACACCTGAAATTCAAGGAAGTCCCGCTCGCGGGGGTCATTCTCGCAAGCTGGGGCATCGCCCTCTTCGAATATTGTCTGGCTGTGCCGGCCAACCGCTGGGGGTCGGCGGTCTATACGACCGTACAGCTCAAGACCATGCAGGAAGTCATCACGCTGGTGGTGTTCGCCGCGTTCTCGGTGCTGTATCTGCGGGAGGCCTTCACTTGGAATCACGCCATCGGGTTTGCGCTCATTGCAGCCGGAGCTTTTTTTGTTTTTCAAAAATGACGAATTTGTAAGTGTTTGCGTCGAATTCTTCACGATTGCGCGAGCAGGCGGCGTTGGTGCCGGGTTTTGCGGCATTGGTGCGCACTAGCTGATAGGTAGCCACGTCAAGTGCGGCCTCATCGCGCTTGACAATTTTTTGTGCCGCACGGAAACCAAGCGGTACAAGCGTGTTGGTGACTGGGCAGAATTGGTTATGGCAAACGATCCGAAGTCCGCCGCGCTGGCGCTGCATCGTTTCGGGCTCGGCCCGCGCGATGGCACGATCCGCAGCATCGCCGGCGATCCACGCGGCGCGCTGCTCGCCGAACTTCAGAAACCCGATGCTGCGCGTGTGCCCTCGACCGGCATGTTGAATGGCGGCGCGACCTTGCGGGCGCTGCGCAAGTTCAGTGTCGAGTCGGCGGAAAGGAAAAATGCGGCAACGCCGAACATGACGAATTCAATGGGGATGTCGCGGACAATGATGTTGTCCACCGACGCCCCCACCATGATGCGTGGCGACATGGCCGGTCCAAAGACCGCGCCCAAAGCAACTCCTGTCCAGAACGTGCCGCGCGTCCTGTATCTCAAGGAAGCCAAGGCGCGGATCGACAAGGCTCTCGGCGCCAATACCGGTTTTGTCGAACGGCTGGTGTGGTTCTGGTCGAACCACTTTGCCGTAGCGGGGGACAAGGTCGGCGCACTCGCCGGCACGTATGAGCGTGAGGCGATCCGTCCCTACGTGCTCGGTAAGTTCTCGGACATGCTTCTCGCCGTCGAGAGTCATCCGGCGATGCTGTTTTATCTCGATAACGCGTTTTCAACCGGGCCGAATTCGCCGCTCGGCGTTTTCGAAGATGGCGGCATCAACGAGAATCTCGCGCGCGAGATCATGGAACTGCACACCGTTGGCGTCCGCGCCGGCTACACCCAGGAAGACGTCACCAATTTCGCGAAGGTCATCAGCGGCTGGTCGATCTATCCGGTGAGCGACACCAAGCGCGGCGGCCAGTTTGCGTTCGTCGAAGATCGGCATGAACCCGGCGACCAGGTGGTCTGGGGCAAGAAATATCCCGATAACGGCATGGCGCAAGGTAAGGCCGTGCTCAACGATCTGGCGCGCAAGCCGCAGACCGCGACCTTCCTCGCGACCAAGTTCGTCAGGCACTTCGTTGCGGACGATCCTCCGCCGGCGCTGGTTGAAAAACTGGCGAAGAATTTCATGGACACCGAGGGCAACCTGCGCGAGTTCGCCAAGACTCTTTTGATGGCGCCGGAAGCGTGGGATGCGCCTCGCTCAAAGATCAAGCCGCCGGCGGAATGGATTGTGTCATCGCTGCGCGCGACCGGCACGAAGCCGGAGATTGATGGCATCGTACGTGCGCAGGTTGTGCTGGGTCAGCCGCTGTGGGTGCCCGCGGCACCGACGGGCTTTTCCGATCTCTCCGTGACGTGGGTTGAGGGGCTGACGCAGCGTCTCGACCTCGCGGCAGAATATTCCGAGCGCTCAGCCGACAAGCTCAATCCGGTCAAGCTGGTCGATACGGCGCTGGGTCCGCTAGCGTCGGACCGCACACGCCAGACTATCGGTTTTGCCGGCAGCCGACAGCAGGCGCTGACGCTGCTGTTGCTTGCTCCTGAATTCCAGCGGAGGTGATGATGAGCTGCGTTTTCACATCCCGTCGCCAGTTTCTTGCCGGCTCTGCGGCATTCTTCGCATGGGCGGGCACGCCCAAGCTGGCGCGCGCCGAGGGCCGCGATCCGCGTTTTCTTACTATCGTGCTGCGCGGCGCCCTCGACGGCCTCGCCACCGTTGCGCCGGTCGGCGATCCAGACTGGATCGCTGCGCGCGGCGAGCTTGCGCTCTCGGCCAACAGCAAGACCCCGGCCCTCAAGCTTACCGATTTTTATGCGCTGCATCCGTCGATGCCGAACCTGCATCGTATGTTTCACGCCGGGCACGCCACGATCGTTCACGCGACGTCCTCGGCCTACCGCGATCGTTCGCATTTCGACGGACAGGACGTACTCGAGAGCGGCCTCGTCAAGCCGAGCCCGACATCGACCGGCTGGCTCAATCGCGCATTGGATGCGCTGGCGACGGAAGAAATCGTCAAGGGATCGAGTGCGCAGGCTTTCGCGGTCGGTCCGGTGATGCCGATGGTGGTGCGCGGCCCAGCGCCCGTATTGGTGTGGGCGCCGCAACAGGTCGTGCCGGCCAGCGAAGATACGCTGATGCGCTTGCTTGCTCTCTACAAGCAGACGGACCCGGAACTCGCGCGCGTACTCGAGGAGCGTTTGAGCCTCGCTCCGATTCTGCAATCCGAAGGCGCACGGCCGGCGGGCGATCCCGCGGAATCCGCGCGTGCGTCCAAGCTGCGCGCCTATTACGCCGAGGCGGCGACCGGCGCGGCGCAGGCGCTCGCGCACATCGATGGCCCCCGCGTCGGCGCGCTGGCGCTCGAAGGTTGGGATACGCACGCCAGCGAAGGCATTGTCACCGGGCAACTCAACAATATGCTGGGCGCACTCGATGGTGCGTTGGCGGCGGCGGAAAAGACTCTCGGTCCGGCATGGAGTCAGACGGTGATTACCGTCATCACCGAGTTCGGCCGCACGGTGAAGATCAACGGCTCAAGCGGAACCGATCATGGCACTGCAACTGTCGCGCTGCTGGTCGGCGGCGGGGTCAAGGGTGGCCGTGTTGTCGCCGACTGGCCGGGGCTGAAGGAAACCGACCAGTACGAAGGCCGCGATCTCAAGCCGACGACAGATCTGCGTGCCGTGCTCAAGGGCGTGCTGCAGGATCATCTCCGCGTCGACATCGACTATCTCAACGAAGATGTTTTCCCGGGCAGTGACGACGTGAAACCAATGGGCGGGCTGGTTTAGAGAAATCCCGGCGTCCGGTCAGAGGTTATTCATCACTCCGCCGCTTGCGCGTCGTCGGCGTCGATGAAGCCGCCGGACTGGCGTCGCCACAGCGCCGCGTAATGCCCATTCAGCCGCAGCAACTCGTGATGCGAGCCCTGTTCGACGATGCGTCCGCCGTCGAGCACGATCAGCCGATCCATCCGCGCAATGGTCGAGAGCCGGTGAGCGATCGCGATTACCGTCTTGTCCGCCATCAGCGTGTCAAGGCTCTGCTGGATCGCGCCTTCGACTTCGCTGTCGAGCGCCGAGGTTGCTTCGTCGAGCACGAGGATCGGTGCGTTCTTCAGGATCACGCGGGCGATGGCGATGCGCTGGCGTTGTCCACCCGACAGTTTCACGCCGCGTTCACCGACATGGGCGTTAAAGCCGCGCCGGTCGCGCCAGTCCTCAAGTTCGGCGATGAAGCCATCTGCGTGCGCCAGCTTGGCGGCATGCGCGATCTCGGCTTCGGTCGCATCGGGCCGCCCGTAATTGATGTTGTCGCGGATCGAGCGATGCAGCAGCGACGTGTCCTGCGTCACCATCGAGATGCTGGCGCGCAGCGACTCCTGCGTCACGCCCGCGATGTCCTGCCCGTCGATCAGGATGCGCCCGCCGCGGCAATCGAAGAACCGCAGCAGCAAATTGACGAGCGTCGACTTGCCGGCGCCGGACCGGCCGATCAGGCCAATCTTCTCGCCGGGTGCGACCGTCAGGTTCAGCCCGCTGATCACATCGGCGGCGTTGCCATAACCAAACTGCACGTTGTCGAACTTGATCTCGCCCTGCGTGGTCACAAGTGCCCGTGCGTCCGGCTTGTCGGCGAGCCCGACCGGCTGCGCGATCGTCATCATGCCTTCCTGCACGACGCCGATGTTCTCGAAAATGCCCGTCACCTGATAGGCGATCCAGCCGGACATGCTGACAAGCTGCCACGCCAGCGCCAGCGCGGTCGCGACCATGCCGATCTGGATTTCGCCGATGGTCCACAGGTAGATCGCAAAGCCGCCATTGCCGACCGTGAGGCAGGCGTTGAGCAGCGACAGGCTGAAACCAAGCAGCGTATTCAGCCGCAGCGAGTGGTAGAACGTGCGAGTATGCTCGTCGACCGTGTCGCGGACGTAGCTATCCTCGTCGCGCGGGCGCGCGAACAGCTTCACCGTCAGAATGTTCGTGTAACTGTCGACGATCCGCCCGGTCAGCTTCGAGCGCATCTCCGTCATGGTCTTGGAGCGGTCGCGCATGCGCGGCACAAAAATGCGCAGCATGAGCAGATAACCAAGGAACCAGCACAGCACGGGGATCGCCAGCCGTGGGTCCGCAGTGGCGAGCAGCAGGATCGTGCTCGTGCCGTAGACGAGGATGTACCAGACGCTGGTAATCATCGCGACGAGGCTTTCGCGCACCGCCGGGCCGGTCTGCATCACGCGGCTGGAAATGCGTCCGGCAAAGTCATTCTGGAAGAAATTCCACGACTGCCGCACCACGTGCCAGTGGTTCTGCCAGCGGATGCGGTTCGACAGGTTGGCCGCGATGGCCTGGTTCATCAAAAGGTTCTGCAGCCCCATCGCGGCGGGGCGCGCGATCAGCAGCACCAGCGCCATGCCAAGCAGGACGTGCCACGATTGCGCGAACAGCGTCTTCGGGTCGCTGGCGCTGACCAGCGACACGACACGTCCCATGAATACCGGAATCAGAATATCGAACAGCGCGACGGCAAGGCCCGCTCCAAACAGGGCGATGAACAGTCCCTTCGCCTGCTTTGCATAATGCCAATAGAATGCGAGGAGCGTCGCGGGCGGCTGCGGTTCGTCAGGCTGAGTGGTCGGCTTCAGCAGCCGTTCGAAGAAGGAAAACATACGCGTTTCTACCAGAGCTATCGGACCGCCGCATCTGGCTAGGCCGGACAGCGGATATGAAAGGATGGGTGTTGCGCGCGACCACTCGCGCACACACATGGATCGTGATCAGCAAAAAAGGCGAACTAGCGGTGAAGCTCGCTCACGGTGTTTGCGGCGTGCGCCCGTGTGATGCCGATCGAAACGGCCGCGGCGGCGACAACAAGCGAGATCACCAGTCCGGTGGCGGCAATAAGTTGCACAAGAGCGCGGGCGCGTCGCTGGCCAGGCTTGCGGCGCTGCACCGGCACAAAGCCGACGCGTGCGGTCCGATTGCCAGTCTCGACTAACGTGCTCACGACACACTCCTGTGTGATTTGCCTGCGATTCGGTAACGGTCCTAATCTGCCCCCAGATACCGGCAAGCGTTCGACCGGATTGGGGCGGACCATGTAGTGCAGCGTGGCATTTCCGGGGCGTATGGTTAATCAAAGGTTAACGAACGGCGTTGGACTTGCGTTTCCGAGGTCCGTTCGGGGTTATCCGACGACTTCCATGCGCTGCGGATTCCAGTCCATCGCAACATGATCCGGCTGTGCGACGACGCGCTTCAGCCAGCTGCGGATCGCCGGAAAGCCAGTGAGGTCAAAACCGCATTCGTGGGCGATGTGCGTATAGGCGTACATCGCGATGTCGGCGATGGTGTAGCGGCCGGCGGCGAAGAAAGTGTGATGCTCGAGATGCTTTTCCATCACTAGCAGCGCGCGGTAGCCCTGTTCGGTCCAGTCCTCGACCGCGTGGAGTTGCAGCTCGCGCCCGCCCTTCACCAGCGTTAGCCAGAACCATGCCGCGCCGAGATTGGGTTCGAGCGAGTGCTGCTCGAAGAACATCCACTGCAAAGCGTCGGCGCGATCAAGCCGGTTATCCGGCGCGAGCGGCGTGCCGCCACAGATGTACCACAAGATCGCATTCGACTCCGCGAGGAAGCGGCCGGACTCGACTTCGAGCAACGGCACGTGACCATCTGGATTTTTGGCGAGAAATTCCGGCGTACGACTTTCGCCTTGAAGAATGTCAATCTCGACCAACCGATACGGAATCTGCAACTGCGCGAGCGCAAGCCGCGCCTTATAGCAGTTCCCCGATCGTTGCATCGAATAGAGCGTGTACATGTTGTCCTAAAATTCCGGCGCCGTATGCTGCTACAACATAGAGCAACCAGCGTGTCGACGCGAGCAATGCAAGCAGGTCGGCGGGATCGTTTAAAGAAATTCCAGGCTAAAATTTGTCGGTTGCGAAAAAAGTTTTGTGCGGTGCAGTCATTCGGCCGCTTCAAGTTGGCCAGACGTCGTCAATGGCGTCGGTGTCAAGCAACCGGCCGCTAAATGACGCGCAATCAAATAGGCTGCTGCAACGCAAACAACGGCAATGGCAATGCCGGCAATTACGTCGACAAAATAGTGTCCGCCATCGATTGGCGTAGCTGCAATCATAAGCCCGTTTACAGCGAGTCCAATCCAGCGAAGGACAAAAACAGGCCACGTTGCCACAATGAAGATGACACCGAGCGCCGCATGGAAACTTGGGAACGTAATGATCCCTTCTGAACCCAGGCCTGTAAGCCCACGGTACGATCCGTCACGCAGTCCAAAAAAAGTGACCAGATGGTCTTCGCGGGTGATGGGATTGATGGCCGGATGGTCGGCAGCCGTGATTTTATAGAAGCTCCACACTCCCTCCGCCGGAAACACGGCCGAGACTGCAATGCAGATGAGCGCCGAGAATATCAGCGCAAGCATGAAGATCCGCATGTGCACCAGCTTGTTGGTGAAAGCGAGTGTCAACACGACCGTTATCACCTGCGCTTTGAAACTGACGTACGCGAGGGCGAAGGCGCCATGAAGTTTGGCGTGTTCGTTCATCCACCCCAATACGGATCTCCAATCGAGACCAAGTGCCTGGTCCATCCCGGAAAAGACGTGATCTTGAAGCGGGAAATTGGCGCTTGCGGCCAGATATGAGAGCGGCGCCCCGACGACAGTGAACGCAATCATCTGCGCGGTCCCGCCCAATGCACTGGCGATTTTCAGGTCACCGCGCTGCCGGATGTAATAACCCACGGCCACCATCAGCACGATGCAGGTGGCAGCAGGCGCCGCAAAAGTCGACCAAATTATCGTGAATTTGCCGATTGCCGCCGCTGCGGCCACCGTTGCGGCGATCGCCGCAATTATGGCCCATATGACACCGTCCAACCGGGACATTTGAGTGGTTTGAGGCATCGGTACCAACTAGCAGTTCAAGCTTGTAGGGCCGTTAATGGGCGGTGGGATTCGTGGTGTTTGGGTGTTATCCAAGGCAACTCTTGCTGCGCCGCAGCGCTTCGATTAGCGTCCGCGCCGCCTTAACTGAAATTTTCAAAAAAGGAGAAAATTGTGCCTTTCCTCGCCGACTCACTCAGCCGCATCAAGCCCTCCGCCACCATCGCGGTCACGGACAAGGCGCGCGCGCTCAAAACGGCGGGCAGGGACGTCATCGGGCTGGCGGCCGGGGAACCGGATTTCGATACGCCCGACAACATCAAGGAAGCTGCGATCAAGGCGATCCGCGACGGCAAGACCAAATATACCGCCGTCGATGGCATGCCCGAACTCAAGGCCGCGATTGCACGCAAGTTCAAGCGCGAGAACGCGCTGGAGTACAAGCCGAGCCAGATCATCGTCGGTACCGGCGGCAAGCAGGTGCTGTTCAACGCGCTGATGTGCACGCTCAACCCTGGTGACGAGGTGATTATCCCGGCGCCGTTCTGGGTGAGCTACGCCGATATTGTTTTGCTCGCGGGCGCGGTGCCGGTGATCGTCGAGACGCCGCTTGAGGCCAACTTCAAGATGACGGCGGCGCAACTCGAGAAGGCGATTACCAAGAAGACCAAGTGGCTGATCTTCAACTCGCCGTCGAACCCGACAGGCGCTGCCTATTCACGCGACGAGGTGAAGGCGCTGACCGATGTGCTGCTCAAGCATCCGCATGTGTGGCTGCTGACCGACGACATGTACGAGCATCTCGTCTATGACGACTTCAAATTTTTCACGCCGGTGCAGGTCGAGCCGTCGCTCTATGAACGTACCGTGACACTCAACGGCGTGTCGAAGGCCTATTGTATGACGGGCTGGCGCATCGGTTATGCCGGCGCGCCGGAGTTTCTCATCAAGGCGATGGCGACACTGCAGTCGCAATCGACAACCAACGCGAACGCGATTGCGCAATGGGCCGCGGTCGAGGCGCTCGACGGCCCGCAGGACTTCATCCCGAAGAACAACGCCGTGTTCAAGGAACGCCGCGATCTCATCGTCGGCATGTTGAATCAGGCGCAGGGATTGCGCTGTCCGAAGCCGGAAGGCGCGTTCTACGTCTATCCATCGTGCGCGGGCACGATCGGCAAGACAGCACCGTCCGGCAAGAAGATTGCCTCCGATGAGGATTTTGCGATCGAATTGCTAGAAGCCGAAGGCGTGGCGGTGGTGCAGGGAACCGCTTTTGGCGCCGGCCCGGCGTTCCGCATTTCCTACGCCACGGCGACTTCGGCGCTGGAGGAGGCGGGGCGTCGCATCCAGCGCTTTTGCGGCAATTTGCGCTAGCGACAGGGCGGCCTGCCGCGAGACTGCCCCATTGTTATGGGGTATAGTGGCTTGGGCGGGCCGATCACTGCGATCGTGAGGAATTCCGAGGGGGATTTTATGTTGAAAATTGGGAAGTCGCTGGCTGTTGCCGCAATGGTGCTGGCAACGGGCGGGACCGCAATGGCGCAACAGCCTGTCGCGGCAGGAACATTGACATGTGACGTGTCGGCCGGCATCGGCATGATCATCGGTTCGCGCAAGTCGGTGGCTTGCACGTTTGCGCCGTCCTATCCGGGACCGGTCGAATATTACAACGGCACGATCACCAAGCTTGGCGTGGACATCGGCGCGACCGCCGCAAGCGTCATGTTGTGGCTCGTGTATGCGCCAACTTCTCGTCCCGTCGGAGCCCTGGCTGGTCAATATGTCGGCGCCACTGGCGAAGCAACGTTCGGCGTCGGTCTCGGCGCGAACGTGCTTGTCGGCGGGTCGAACCGTACTGTCGCGCTGCAGCCGCTTTCGGTGCAGGGGCAGCAGGGGCTGAACGTTGCGGGCGGCGTCGCTGAACTTTCGCTGCAATTCAGCCGCTAGGTTTTTTGGGTCGGGCCGTACCGCGTGGTGTGTGGCCGCTCTCGTTGTGTAACTTGCCACGCGTACGGAGAACTGCAGATGCGGATTGATCTCAGGGCCGCTGCGGCGGCGTTAGTAGTCGCTGGAATGGCCGCGGTAACGCCTGCGAGCGCGCAGGAACGCGTTCGTGCCGGAACCTTGCAATGCGAGGGTGGTGGTCAGACATCCTATGTCATCGGTTCTGTCACCGAGATGTTCTGTGTCTTCGTGCCGGAATACGGCCCCGCGCAGCGGTATCGCGCCACGATCCGTCGTTTCGGCGGTGATATTGGTATGACCACCCGCAACGCCCTTGCCTGGGCAGTTCTCGCTCCGACGAAGCGTATCGGTCCTGGCGAGATCGCCGGCGTATACGGCGGTGTCGCAGCGGCGGCAGCATTCGGCATCGGCGGCGCGGTTAACGTACTGTTCGGCGGTTCGTATAACTCTTACGCATTGCAACCGCTCAGCTTTCAGGGCACGAACGGATTCAACGCAGCAGGCGGTATTGCAAGCTTGGAGCTGACGCCAGTGCGTCCGATGCGTTCGCGGTCCCGCCGTCGGTAAACGCGAAAACGTCTTCATTCAATTAGAACGGGCGCTTCACGGCGCCCGTTTCTTTTTGTGCGCTGCATGATAGGCGAAGGTTGTACCTGCATGCGCATGCGGACTTGCCAATACCCCGGTTTGTTTGAAACGATGTGTGTGCCGGGGCCTCCTCGCTCCCGAAGATGCTCCGGGAGCGTTTTTGATTGAGAGGAGGCGACCATGCCAAGAGCAAATGGTTCAAGTCCTGCGGGTCCACGGTGCATCGCGCTGGTGGGCCCCTTCCAAAGCGGCAAAACAACATTGTTGGAAGCGATCCTTGCGCGCACCGGTGCTATCGCGCGCATGGGTACCATCGAGACCGGCGGTACAGTCGGTGATGCCACCAAAGAAGCGCGCCAGCATCAGATGAGCGTCGAAGTGTCGGTCGCGACCACGACCTTCATGGACGAAAGCTACACATTCATCGATTGTCCTGGGTCTATCGAGTTCAGTCACGACATGCGCGCGGTGCTGCCGGCATGCGATGCGGCGATCGTGGTCTGCGAAGCGGACGAGCGAAAAATTCCGCAGCTGCAGCTTATTCTGCGTGAACTTGAAGAGCAGAAAATTCCGCGCTTTCTGTTTCTGAACAAGATCGACAAGGCTGATACGCGGATCGCTGACGTCCTCAATCTGTTACAGCCTGCGTCGCGCGTGCCATTGTTGCTGCGCCAGATTCCAATCTGGAACGGCGACATCATCAGCGGCTTTGTCGATCTCGCGCGCGAACGTGCGCATGTCTACAAAGAGCACGCAGCGTCGGAAGTGATCGAGCTTGAAGGCACGAATGCGGAGCGCGAGAGGAATGCGCGTTTCACCATGCTCGAAACGCTCGCCGATCACGACGACGAATTGATGGAGCAGTTGCTCGAAGATATTCCGCCGCCACGCGACCGCGTATTCGACGATCTTGCCAAGGAACTGCGTGACGGTCTGGTTTGCCCTGTGCTGATGGGCGCCGCTACGCGCACCAATGGTGTCTTGCGGTTGCTGAAGGCGTTGCGCCACGAGGTCGAAGGGGTCGGGCAGACCATCGCGCGGCTCGGCGTCAAGCCGACCAGTGATGCCCTCGGCCTTGTGCTCAAGACGTTGCACACCGCACATGGCGGAAAGATTTCGCTGGTGCGCGTATTGGCGGGCCAGGTTGGCGATGGCACAACGCTCAATACGCCGGAGGGCGAGGCCGGACGCGTCTCCGGGGTGATGAGGATGCTTGGCCCGACGCTCGAAAAGCGTCCGCCGGCAACTGCCGGCGACACGGTTGCGCTCGGCCGCCTTGAAGCCGCCCATACGGGCGATACGCTTTCCACTGGCAAGACGGCGCATCCGGCAATTCTGTCACCATCGTTGCCGTCACCAGTGTTGGCTTTGTCCATCGCGGCGAAGGAACGCAAGGACGACGTCAAGCTGGGGCAGGCGCTGGCAAAACTCGTCGACGAAGATCCGTCTCTAATTGTCCACCACAACGCCGAGACCCACGAGGTCATCGTCTGGGGGCAGGGCGAGATGCATTTGCGCGTTGCGGCCGAACGGTTAAGTGATCGCTTCGGCATCGCAATCGTGCATCACGCGCCGAGCGTCGGTTATCGTGAAACCATTCGCAAGCCGATCGTGCAGCGCGGCAGGCACAAGAAGCAGTCGGGTGGCCACGGTCAGTTCGGCGATGTGGTGTTGGACATCAAGCCACTGCCGCGCGGCGAAGGTTTCAATTTCAAGGATGAAATCAAGGGCGGCGTGGTGCCGGGTAACTACATTCCGTCGGTGGAGGAAGGCGTCGTCGATGGCCTCAAGCACGGGCCGCTCGGTTTTCCGGTCGTCGACGTGGCAGTGAAACTGATCGACGGGTCGTACCACTCAGTCGATTCATCGGATCAGGCATTCCGCACCGCAGGCCGCATCGGCATCGTGGAGGCCCTGCCGCAATGCACGCCGGTGCTGCTCGAGCCGATTCAACTGGTCGAGATCGTCTGTCCGTCCGAGGCGACGGCAAAGATTAACGCCATTCTCTCGGGACGGCGCGGACAAATTCTCGGCTTCGATACACGCGAGGGTTGGTCCGGCTGGGATGTTGTGCGCGCCATGATGCCCGAAGCGGAAACCGGCGGCCTGATCGTCGAGATTCGTTCAGCCACTGCCGGCGTCGGCAGCTACACCGCAAAATTCGATCATATGGCCGAACTTATCGGCAAACCGGCGGATCATATCGTCGCGGCGCGCAAAGCTGCGGCGGTTGCGGCGTAGTAGCACATTTCCGCATGTTAACTCGCCGTTCGGCGCGAACGGCTGTATGAGTTATGGCGGATAAAAGCTGGAGGAACATGTCCCATGAGCAAGTTGTCGTGGCCTGCGCGCGCAGGTTGTCTTCACCGCCGTGAATTTCTCGAGGGTAGCGCTGCGCTGCTGCTGGCCGCCGGTCTGCCTGGTGTCGCGATGGCGCAGGAGAAATATCCGTCGCGCGAAGTTCACGTGATTGCGGCGTTTCCGCCGGGCAGCGGCGCCGATGTCTTCACACGTTATTTCGCCGAGAACATGCGCCCGTTTCTGGGCGGTACCGTCGTCGTCGAGAACAAGGTCGGCGCCAGCGGCAATCTCGCGATCAATCATGTCGCCCGCGCCAAGCCGGATGGCTACACGATGCTCATCCATGCGCCGAGCGCGATTGCCGGCAACATGTCGCTGTTCAAGGAGCCCGGATACGACGCCGCGAAAGCGTTCGATGTGCTGGGTAGCGTGTGCCGCCTGCCGTTCACCGTATCTGTCAGTACGAAGAGCCCGCACAAGACCATGGCGGACCTGATCGCTGCCGTGAAAGCCAAGGGCGCCAACGCGAGCTACGGCACCACCGCGCCGACCGGGCAGGTTGCCGGCGCGTTGATGAAGAACATTCTCAAGCTCGGGATTGTCGAAGTGCCGTATCGCACGGCAGCCGACTCGGTGAACGATCTCGACAGCGGCGCGGTCGACTATGTGATGTACGACCCGATCTTTGCGATGCCGCGTCACCGCGAAGGAAAGCTGCGCATTCTGGCCGTATCATCTAAGGAGCGGATGACGACGGCGCCGGATATTCCGACGATGCACGAGAGCGGGGTTCCCGGCGTGGACGTTATCGGCTGGTGGGGCGTGGCCGTGCCGGTCGGTGTTCCGGGGCCGATCAAGGACCAGATCGCGACGGCGTTTCGTCAAATGGCGGAGAAGCCGGAGACCAAGGCGTGGCTGGCGAATCTCGGCGGCGACTCGTGGGTCGTCGGACCGGCCGAAGCGCAGAAGCAGATGCTTGAAGACATCAAGAACTGGGCGGAATTCGTGAAGGTCGCGAACCTCGAGGTGAAGGGGTAGCGCGTCACGAAGGCCATTTTGCAATCGCGTCTTGCTCCGCTCATGTCCGCGCAGGCGGAATGAGCGGAGAGACGCAGCGAGCCGCGCGCTTATGCGCCGCGGCTTCCCCGGCCTACGCGAGCGCCGGGTAGTCGGTGAATCCCTTCTCTTCTCCCTGATAGAATGTTGCCTGGTCAGGCGCGTTGAGTTTTGAACGAAGGGCAAAGCGCTTCGGCAGATCGGGGTTGGCAATGAAGGGAGCGCCGAACGCGACGAGATCGGTGTCGCCGGCTTCAATCGCCGCCTCGGCCTTCGCTAAATCGAAGCCTCCGTTGACGATGAATGTGCCGCGGAATTTCTTGCGCAACTGAGGGCTCACGCGATTGTCGCCGGTGATCGGGTCTACAACGTGAAGATAGACGATCCCGAGTTGGCTCAACTGTTCCGTGAGATACGAAAACGTCGCCAGCGGATTTGAGTCTTCCATACCGTTAAACGCGGCTGTCGGTGAAATCCTGTAGCCGACGCGATTTGCACCAAATACGTCGATGACGGCTTTGGTGACTTCAAGTGGAAACTGGGCGCGGTTTGAAATGCTGCCACCGTATTGATCGGTGCGGGTGTTGCTTCCGTCGCGGGTAAACTGATCGAGCAGATAGCCGTTGGCACCGTGCAGTTCGACGCCGTCAAAGCCCGCTGCCTTGGCGTTCATCGCGGCCTTGCGAAAGTCCTCGACGATGCCGGGAATTTCCGCCGCGTCCAGCGCGCGCGGCGTGACGCGCTTCTGCATGCCTGTCGCGGTGAAAACTTCGCCACCGTCATTGATTGCCGACGGGGCAACCGGCAGTTCTCCATCCAGAAAAACCGGATGCGAAATGCGTCCGACGTGCCAGAGCTGAAGGAAAATCTTTCCGCCTGTGGCATGAACCTCGTCAACGATACGACGCCACGCGGCGACCTGCTCTTGCGAGTGGATACCGGGCGTGCGGGAGTAGCCGATACCTTGCCGGCTGATCTGCACGCCTTCGGTGACGATCAGGCCCGCATCGGCGCGCTGGCTATAGTACGTGGCGGCGATGGGGTTCGGCACACCATGCGGCAGTGCTCGGCTGCGGGTCATCGGCGCCATCACCATGCGATTGGCGAGTTCGAGATCGCCGAGACGATAGGGTGACAGCAGTTTCCGGGTGCTGGCGTGCACTTCGCTCGGGCGTGCCAAAGCGGCTTGAGTGCTCATGGGCGTAGTCCTTGTGTTGTGAAATGAGAGGGAGGGGAAATTCACTAAAGGGATCGCCGGAAGGCCCGGTCGCGCTGCCAGCGCGCGGAACGCGGATGTCGAAACCGGTTGGTGGAGCCCGCAAGGTCGGCAGGGGGCTGACGGTCGTCAGACAGCGACCTGGCAAGCTCCGGGCGCGTCCGAACCGGCGCCAAAGTTGCCATCGGGAGGCGAGTTCGACGACTTGCCGGGTTCAAGGCCATGGAATCCTCTGTTTTCATACCTGCCGGTACCTTTCATAGGGTGACAGACCGAGCAAAGCGTGGTACCGATCAGTAACATTTCAGACGATACTGACCGGTAACACCCGAGTCAAGAGGGTCATTTCACGATGCCGAGAGCAGGCGCACTTCCTGACGCTGGGGCACCGGAACGCCGCGAGCCACCACGTGAGCGCATCGTCGCCGTCGCGAGCGAGCTGTTTTACCGCCACGGCATCCGGGCCGTCGGCGTCGAGGCAATCGCCGAGGCTGCCGAAACCAATAAGATGACGCTCTACCGTCACTTCTCGTCAAAGGACGAGTTGGTCGCGGAATATCTGCGGCGGCTTGCAAAGGACGCTGCGGGAATCTGGGACGAACTCGCCGACAGATTTCCCGGCGATGCGCGGGCGCAGATTCGCGGCTGGCTCAAGCTGATGAAGGATCACACCGCCGATCCGAACGCGCGCGGGTGCGCGCTCGCCAACGCCGCGGTGGAGTTGCCTGAAAAGGATCACCCGGCGCGGCGCGTCATCGAGGATAGCAAGTGCAGTGCGCGCGCGAATCTTGCCCGGCTTTGCCAGGCCGCCAATCTGGAGAAGCCGGAACTACTTGCGGACGAACTTTTCGTGTTGCTCGAAGGCACGCATGTCTGTGCGCAGAGTTTCAGCGCAGGCGAGCGCACGTTCGATCTCGTGCGCATGGGCGAGATGCTGATTGAAGCCCACTCGCGACAGGCCGCGTCTTTATAAACTCAGCTTTGGATAATCCGTGTAGCCCTCGACGCCGCTCGTATAGAACGTGTCGCGCCGCGGCTCGTTGGTCTGCGTGGCCAGCGTGTAGCGCAGCGGCAGATCCGGGTTCGCGAGAAATGGCACGCCGAATGCCACGAGATCAGCTTCGCGCGCTGCGATAACGGCATGCGCCGTGATGCGGTTAAAGCCGGCGCAGACAATCAGGGTATTTTTGAAAACCTTGCGCAGCACCGGCGTGATGCGCGCGCTGCCGGCATCAAATGGATCGATGACGTGGAGATAGGCGATGCCGAGCTTGTCCAGTTCCGCGGCAAGATACGAAAACGTCGCAACCGGATTACTGTCCGACATCGAATTGAACGGGCTCGTCGGTGATATGCGATAGCCGACGCGCGTGGCGCCGATCGCATCGCTGCAGGCCCGAGCGATTTCCAGCCCGAACCGTGCGCGGTTTTCGATGCTGCCGCCGTATTCGTCGGTCCGCTGGTTCGAGCCATCGCGGGTGAATTCGTCGATCAGGTAGCCGTTGGCGCCGTGCAGTTCGATGCCGTCGAAGCCCGCCGTAACGGCGTTCAGCGCGGCGGCACGATATTCGGCCACGATGGTCTTGATTTCGGGAATCGTCAGCGGACGCGGCACCACCTTTGGCTTGCGTTCGGTTTCCGATACCCGCGTGTCTCCCTCACAGGCGATCGGCGACGGTCCCAACGGCGGCATGCCTCCGCGCAAATCCGCATGCGACGTCCGGCCGGTATGCCAAAGTTGCACGAAGATTTTGCCGCCGGCAGCATGGACCGCATCGGTCACATCCTTCCAGGCCGCGACCTGCGCCGGGGTTTGCAAGCCGGGGGTGTGGTACGCCCCTCCACCCGGGCTTGCGTAGGTGGCTTCGGTGACAATCAGCCCGGCTGAAGCACGCTGTGCGTAATAGACTTTGGCCAGTGGGTGAGGAACGCCGTCCGAACTCGCACGATTCCGCGTCATCGGCGCCATGACCATGCGATTTCCCAGCGAGATGCCACTGAGGCGGTAGGGCGCAAACAGCGGTTCCGCCTCTGACGTCAAATCGCCCGGATTTGTTGATTGCACGTTCATGAAGACCTCGAACTTGGAAAAATATCGGCTATCTTTGCATGCGGCGCACCGTGCGTGAACCATGACGCTCGCGGGCCGTTGTCAGGGTCGTGACTTGTCGGTGATTGGTACCGCGGATAGGTCTCATTCGGATCGTCCGGTTTAGGGAGTAACCGTAATGAATGTCATTCGCCGCCGCGGCTGGGAAATTCCCGAAAGCTGCGCCACCCCGGAACATTTGTTCTTCGATCGTCGCGCGTTCATGACTGCGACCGGTGTGGGGCTTGTGGCAGCGGCGCTACCGGGCACAGCATTGGCACAGCGCGCGAGCGATGCTGACCCCACTGCCGGGCTCTATCCGCTCAAGCAGAATCCGAAATACGTCCTCGATCGGGACGTGACGCCGGAAAAGGTCAATCTCGGATACAACAATTTCTACGAATACGGCACGTCCAAGGATGTCGTGAAGGCCGCCCAGCAGCTGCGCATCCGGCCATGGACGGTGAAGATCGACGGCATGGTGGAGAAGCCGCGGGACGTCGCGATCGACGATCTCCTGAAAGCGATGCCGCTGGAAGAGCGCCTCTACCGTCATCGCTGCGTCGAGGCGTGGGGCATGGCAATTCCGTGGTCCGGCTTCGCGATGGCGGATTTCGTGAAGTTCGCCAATCCGCTGTCGTCAGCCAAATACGTGAAGATGGAAACCTTCATGGATTCGAAGATGGCACCGGGGCAACGCGCGGCGTGGTTTCCGTGGCCCTATGTCGAAGGCCTGACCATGGCCGAAGCGACAAACGAACTCACGTTCCTCGTGACGGGCGCTTACGGCAAGCCGGTCGCTAAGCAGATGGGTGCACCGCTGCGTCTGGCGGTGCCGTGGAAGTACGGCTTCAAGTCGATCAAGTCGATCGTGCGCTTCACCTTCACGGATCAGCGTCCGAAGGGAATGTGGGAAGCATTGCAGCCAGCCGAGTATGGCTTCTGGGCCAACGTCAATCCGGAAGTGTCACATCCGCGCTGGAGCCAGGCGACCGAGGAAATTCTTGGCGTTGGCAGCCGTCGCCCGACGCTCTTGTATAACGGTTACGGCGACTATGTCGCCGACATGTACAAGGGTCTGGACAAGGAGCGCCTGTGGGCGTGATCTGAAGACTTTAGGTGATTGCAAAAAAAACGCCGGGCCAAGGCCCGGCGTAGTTTTCGCCAACAAGAAGCTGGCGATCACCTTCCAGAGGGGAACAGCTGACAACAATCACGACGATCTGGGAGGATAGCGCCGCGACGCGCTGTCAGCGTCACCATTCGAATATGATGAGCCATAACCGTTGGCACAAGGAACCAAGGGGTATGTCAGCCATACCCTGCGTGCATCGTGAAATGTGGAACCAGCTGTAGTTCTAAAATTTCCACCGCTGAGCGTTGGCAACGAGAAAGTCGCGGAATACCTGCACACGCGCGACTGACTTCAGTTCTTCCGGATAGACGAAGAAACAGTCGAGGGCGATCTGTTCGTTTTCGCCGAACAGTTGCACCAATCCGGAATCTTCCACGAGATAGTCCGGCAGTAACGCCACGCCGAGACCGCGCTGGCAGGCTAGCATCAGCCCAATCACGTTGTTCACGGTCATGAGCGGCATGCGCGGGCCTTTGCCGTTGCGTCCCGACTCCGCCAGCCAGTTGCGATTTTGCGCCATGTAGGACGGGACAGGCCCGCCGCCGAGCAGCAAGATGCGATGCTGGTCGAGATCGCCGAGCGACTGGGGAGTGCCGAATCGCTTGAGATATTCCGGCGACGCGAAGGCATGGAACCGCACCGAGAACAGCTTGCGCTGAATGAGGTCGGGCTGGGACGGCTGACGCATGCGGATGCCGACGTCGGCTTGGCGCATCGAGAGGTCGAGTTCTTCGTCAGTGACCAGCAGGTTGATGCGGATATCAGGATAAAGATCGATGAATTCGCCGAGTCGCGGGATCAGCCAGTTCAGGCCGATGCCCGGTGTGGTGGTGACGCGCAGGTCGCCATTCGGGCGCTCGCGACTGTCGGTCAGCTTGGTACGCGCCGCCTCCAGCTTCATGAACACTTCGTGCGCGGTGCGATAGAGCAGTTCGCCCTGCTCGGTGAGAATGAGTCCGCGCGCGTGGCGGTGGAACAGCGATACCGCTAGTTCCTGTTCGAGCGCGCTCACCTGACGTGAAACGGCTGACTGCGACAGACCGAGCTGCTCGCCCGCATGGGTAAAGCTTCCGGCCTCCGCTGCGGCGTGGAAAACCTTCAGCTTGTCCCAGTCCATTGTTGAGCGTGGTTGCATACGCATAGGATCTTTCAGCTAGCCGTCGTGGTGGCGGAAATTGCAGGCCGCGGCTACTCCGCCGCGGCGCGTTCCTCGTGATGGGCTGCGAGGAAACGCTCGGCTTCAAGCGCGGCCATACAGCCCATGCCGGCAGCAGTGACGGCCTGCCGGTAGATTTCATCGGTGACGTCGCCAGCGGCGAAGACACCGGGTACGGATGTTGCGGTGGAGAAGGACGCCGTCTTGATGTAGCCCGACGGCTTCATCTCGAGCTTGTCCTTGATCAGTTCGGTCGCCGGCGAGTGGCCGATCGCGACGAACAGCCCGTCGATTGGCATTTCCGTGATGGCGCCGGTTTTGACGTTTTTCAGCCGGACCGTGGAGACTTTCGGTGGGTTTTCGGTGCCGACCACTTCCTCAACCGCGCTATCCCAGACCACCGAGATTTTCGGGTTCTTGAACAGCCGATCCTGCAGGATGCGCTCGGCGCGGAAATGGTCACGACGGTGCACGACGGTCACCTTGTCGGCAAAATTGGTGAGGAACAGCGCTTCCTCGACGGCGGTGTTGCCGCCGCCGACGACGACGACGTTCTTGCCCTTGTAGAAAAAGCCGTCGCAGGTGGCGCAGGCCGACACGCCATAGCCCTTGAACTTCTGCTCACTCGGCAACTCCAGCCAGCGCGCCTGGGCGCCGGTTGCGATAATCAGGGCGTCCGCGAGAAAAACGTCGCCGGAATCGCATTGCAGCCGGAACGGCCGTTTCGACAGATCGACGTCCTTGACGTGGTCGTAGACCATGCGGGTGCCGACGTGTTCCGCCTGCTTTTGCATCTGCTCCATCAGCCAGGGGCCTTGGATGACATCCGCGTAGCCGGGATAGTTTTCCACGTCGGTGGTGATGGTGAGCTGTCCACCGGGCTGGATGCCCTGGATCAACACCGGCTCAAGCATGGCGCGCGCCGCATAGATCGCAGCCGTGTAGCCGGCAGGGCCGGACCCGATGATGACAACCTTGGCATGGGTCGTTTTGGACATCTCAGACATTCCACATGGTCATAAGACAGCACGCTGGGCGTGCCGAAGGTTCCGGAATCGCGGAGGGCGCGGTGCGGGGGCAATTTATGCGAAGTTTCTAGCTATGCAATATGCGCAATGCTTATTGCGACAATTTATGACCCATAGAGGCAGAATTAGTTAAGCCGCAGTGAGGCGGTATTAATGACGCAGCCTTCACGCAATTTTATTTCGTGCGCTGGCAACAATATTGCTAGATAAGGGGGGAAATTCTAACGGAGACCCCCATGCCCGCGCGTCTGGATGCGATTGACCGCCAGATTTTGTCCGAACTCCAGGAAGACGGCCGCATCACCAATGTGGAACTGGCCAGCCGTGTCGGGATATCGGCGCCGCCCTGCCTGCGCCGGGTCCGGGCGCTGGAGGAGGCCGGCTACATCAAGGGCTATCGGGCGCTGCTCGATGAGAAACTCCTGGGTTTCGAGGTCGCGGCCTTCGCCATGGTCCACCTGTCGAGCCAGGCCGAGGCCGATCTCGCCGAGTTCGAGGCGTTCGTGCGCAAGGAGCCGCTGGTCCGGGAGTGCTGGATGCTATCCGGGGAGATCGACTTCCTGCTCAAGTGCGTTGCGCCGAACCTTGCCGCCTTCCAGGCGCTGGTGACGGAACTCACCGGCGCCCCGCATGTCCGCAACGTCAAGACATCGCTAACGCTGCGCAATTCCAAGAACGCTGCGATGGTGCCGATGGATTCCGCCAAGGCCGCCAAAGCCGCAGAGTGACCGCCCCGATCTAAGCGTTCACGAAAGCCGGCATAACCTCGCGTGCGAACAACTCCGTCGATGCCAGCGCGTCCTCGACTGCCATGTCGCCGAAACACAGCCACGACACGAAATAATTCGTATCGGTCTTCGCGGTTTCCTGCGCGATATATCTGCGCACCGTCTCGGGTGAACCGGCGATGCCGTTGCCGATCTTGACCAGCTCGTCAAACGTCCCCGGATAGATGTGACGGATATGCGGGTCTGCTTTGTGGCGCTCCCACAGCCAGTAAAAGCTGTTTTCCCATTTTGCGTAGGCGCTGCGCGCAATTCTCATGGCCTCGTCATCGGTCTTTGCCACGACCACATGGCGCGTCACGCCGAGCAGTGGTGAGGTTTTGCGGTCCTTGCCGTTTTTTGCGCGCTCGGCGTGATAGCGGTCAACCACGGCGCGTATGCCGTCGCTCATGCCAAGCGTAATGATGTTGACGTCGTTTGCCGCTGGCCATGTCGCCTGATCGGGGAATACAAGCCCGTACCACAGCGGCGGGTGTGGTTTCTGCATCGGCTTTAGGATCATCGGGATGTCTTTGAATTTGTAGAACTCGCCGTCGAAGTCGAGCACATCCACAGACAACCCCTTCATGAGGAGTTGAAACGCCTCGTGATATTGTCTGCCGCTGTTTTGAAAATCGACGGCGTAGGCGGCGGACTCAAATTGCGACACGCCGCGGCCGACGCCGAGTTGCAGACGTCCCTTGCTCATCTTGTCGAGCATGCAAACTTCTTCGATCAGCCGGATGGGATGATAGAACGGCAGCAGATACACCATCGGCCCGAACCGCAGGGTCTTCGTGCGTTGCGCGACAGCCGAAAGATAAAGGCTGGGTGAAGCAGCAAGACCCAGTGGCGTCCCGTGATGTTCGGCGACGTGATAGCCGTAGAACCCTGCCTTGTCGTAGGTTTCGGTCAGGCGCAGGCGGTTGTCGAATAACTGTTCCTGCGGAACACTCGCATCGTCGAGATGATCGAACACACCGAACTTCATTTTCCTCCCCCATTTTTTAGTTGGGGAAAGACTACCGCATTTTTTAAGAGGGGCGTGAAATTCCCGCGTGACTTAGTGGCATTCAGTCCATTCAGGCTGGAGCATGTTGGCGGGTTAGCGCAGGAATTACGTCGCGCGAATACAGTTCGAGCGAGCGCATTGATTCCGCCAGCGTCAGATCGCCGAACGCGAGCCATGACACGAAGTAATTGATGCCGGTGGCGGCGATCTCTTCGGCTATCCAGCGCCGCACGGTTTCCGGCGAGCCGGCGACGCCGTTGCCGATCGCCATCAACTCGTCGAATGTCGGCGGCAGCACGCCGACAATGCGCGGTTCGGCGTTGTTGCGCTTGAACAGCCAGAAGAAGCTCTCCCGCCAGACCGCGTAGGCACGGCGCGCGGTCTTCATCGCCTCCGCATCGGTGTCGGCGACGAAGACATGCTTGCTCGCGCCCATCAACGGGATTTTCTTCGGGTCCTTGCCGGTTTTTGCGTATTCCTCGCGATAGCGCGTAACGCATGCTTTGATGGCGTCGCGAAGTCCGATGATCACCACGTTGACGTCGTTTGCCGCCGGCCACGCCGCGCTGTCCGGAATCGTCAGGCCGTACCACAGCGGCGGGTGCGGCTGCTGTTTCGGCCGCAGCAGCATGGGGACATTCTTGAAATTATAGTTCTTACCCTCGAAAGTCAGTTCGTCGGATGTCAGCCCTTTCATCAGCAGTTGAAAGGCTTCGTGATAAAGGCCCTGCGTCTGCTGGAAGTCGAGGCCGTAAAACGCCGTTTCGAAGGGCGACACGCCGCGACCGACGCCAAGCTGGAAGCGGCCATTGCTCATCTGATCGAGCATGGCGACTTCCTCGATCAGGCGGATCGGATGATAGAACGGCAGCAGATACACCAAGGGGCCGAATTTTATGTTCTTGGTGCGTTGCGCTACCGCCGACATGAAAATGCCCGGCGAAGCACCCATGCCGAGCGGTGTCGAGTGATGTTCGGCGATATGGTAGCCGTACAGGCCGGCGCGATCGTATGCTTCGATCAGCTTCAGGCGGTTTTCATAAAACTCGCCGAGCGGAAGCCTGTTGTCGTCGAGATGATCGAAGACGCCGAATTTCATGTTTCCTCGCCCGACTTGTGGTTGTCGTTATTGACAACCTACACGACGCGCGCGCGCGGACGCAAAGCCGGCTGCGTCACAGCGGTTATGCGCTTTGTTTTGTCGAACTTGACCGCTCCAAACGCGTCATCCCCGATCATAACGGGAAGCGCTACGGCTTCGTGCCCACAAGATACACTTCGCCGAGCAGCGACGAATTCGACCACGGCACCTGCCTGTTCCTGGTCGTCGCACCACTTCCGCGCGTACATGCGTCAGCATTTGCTGGACTTCGATGCCGGGCGTGCCGAGATGGCGCGACAGCGCACCGGAAAACGGGCTGTTGCCGCCTTCTCCATCGAGCGCGACCTGTCCCGGTGCGGTCGCGAAAGCGATCAGCGTGCCGGCCCCGAACATTGCGCCGCCGGCAAGCGCTGATGGCGCGGCCAATCCATTGCCGAGCTTGATACCGCGCCCGGCCGTAGGCGCGGGCTGTTCCGCCATCGGGTTGTTGCGGCAGGCATCGAGAATGACAATGTTGGTACGCACCTGATCGTCAAGGCCGGCAAGGATCGTGTCGACATCTGTCATCGAGGCCAGCACGTTTTGTGGCGACTCCGGCTGCAGGTCGACAGGGACGAGAAAATTTCGGCCATCGATCTGGGCGCCGTGGCCCGCATAGTAGAACACTGCCACCTTCGCGCCGGTGGCGCTGCGCAAAAATCCGTTGACCGTTGTCCGCAGCGCGCCGCGGTCGAGGTCGTACCCTTCGGTGACCTCGAAGCCGATATCGCGCAGGCTCTTCGCGACCGCGCGTGCATCGTTTCGCGGATTCGGCAACTTGGTGAAACTTGTGTAGGCGCCGTTGCCGATCACCAGTGCGATGCGTCGCTCGTTCCTTTTGGCGGGCTCCGGCTTTGTCGGCGTTGCAACGGGCGAGGGCGCGGTGGTGGTCGCTGCTACGGGTGGTGGCGCAGGAGCGGGCATCGCAGTTGCGGCAATCACCGCCAGCCGTGCTTTCGCCGTGGCCTGATTGGCAATGCTGCCGGCATCGGCAACCTTTGTCGTCAGCGCGGCGGTAAAATCCGTCTTGGCGCGGTCGAAGTCGCCCTTGGCTTCGTACGCTAGGCCGCGATTGACACGCGACGACACCTGCCAGCTGCCCGGCGGGGTCATCACCGGCACCGGCACGCCGCCCTGTACAAGACGGAGCGCTTCGGTGGTGTCGGCAATGGCGCGATCGTAGTCGTCTTTCGCACGCCACAGCATGGCGCGATTGATCAAAGGCGACGGCAGTTGCGGGTTGAGCCGGATTGCGGTGTTGATGTCGTCCAGCGCGCCCTCGAGGTCACCCAACGCCTGCTTGGCTGAGCCCCGATTCTGAAACGAGAAAGGCGATTGCGGTTCAAGCCGGATGGCTTCGCTGTAGTCGGCTATCGCCCGCGTAAAATCGCGTTTCGACCGATACGCATTGCCGCGGTTGTGGAACACCGTGCTGCTCGGTGGACCCAGTCTGATCGCGTCGGTAAAGTCCGCAATCGCGATATCGTATTCGCCCTTGTCGTAGTAGGCCGATCCGCGCAGGTTATACATTGCGGTCTGATCGGCCTGGAGCTTGAGCGCTTCCGTGACGTCGAGAATGACGCGGTTGTAATCGCCCTTCTTGTTGTAGCCGACCGCGCGCCAGAAATAGATCGCCGCAAGTTTTGGCCCGGAAAATACCTTCAGCGCGATGATCTTGTTGCAGGCATCGATCTGTTTGTCGGCCGGCGTGGTCTCGCTGGTGCAGAGCGGACCGAGTTGCTGGTTCTGCGCCAGGGATGACGAAGTGGAAGCAGCCATAAAAATGAAAATGACGGCAGCCGCTGTAGTCCGACGCATCGAAATTCCCCGGCGGGCCATCGAATCCCGCCGCGAATTATACCGCGCAAAAAGATGAAGGCGAGCAGGGCTGTCGCCTGCTCGCCTTCATGGTTCAACGATTGTTAGCGCAATTGCTCTTTACCGCCACTCGACCTTGACGATCTCGTACGCCTTGGCGCCGCCCGGAGCGACGACTTCGACATTCGTGCCCTTGGTCTTGCCGACGAGCGCACGCGCCAGCGGCGACGTGATCGAGATGCGGCCCTTCTTGGCGTCCGCTTCGGGCTCACCGACAATCTGCCACACGGTCTTCTTTTCCGTGTCCTCGTCGATCAGAGTCACCGTCGCGCCGAACTTGATGGTATCGCCGGACAGTTTCGACACGTCGATGATTTCGGCGCGCGCGAGCTTGTCCTCAAGCTCCGCGATGCGGCCCTCGTTGAGCGACTGCTGTTCTTTCGCCGCGTGATATTCCGCGTTCTCCGAGAGGTCGCCATGCGACCGTGCCTCGGTGATCTGCTGAATGATGCGGGGCCGCTCCACCTGCTGGCACTGCTTCAGTTCCTGCTCCAGCACGGTATAGCCGGCGGCGGTCATTGGTATCTTGTCCATCGGTCCTTGATCCCCGGACAGAAAAAACACATCGCGGGTCGATAAAATCGACGCCGCGACAGCGAACTCGGTGCGTAACCATACCATCTGCCGACGGACGGGTCCGCTGTGGTCAGGCTTCGCTTACAGGGTTACGCCCCATCTGCGAAATAAGCCTGTAGCGCGCGAACCTCAAGGTCTCCCCCGAGATATGCTTTTATTCCCTGCGCCGCGGCAACGGCACCGGAAAGAGTGGTGTAATATGGGACTTTATGCAAGAGGGCTGCGCGCCGCAGCGAACGGCTGTCCGCCAGCGCGGTTGCCCCCTCGGTTGTATTGAAAACGAGCTGAACATCGCCGTTTTTGATGGCATCCACGATGTGGGGACGTCCTTCGGCGACTTTATTAATGCGTTGGGCCGGAACCCCGTTTTCCGCAAGATACCGCTGGGTTCCAGAAGTCCCGATAATCTTGAAGCCGAGTTCACCGAGCAGTCTTATCGCGTGGAGAATTCGGGTCTTGTCGATATCGCGGACGGAGACGAAGACTGTTCCTGCCCGCGGCAGGCGCGCTCCGCCGCCGATCTGACTTTTGGCAAAGGCGATCTCGAACGACATGTCGAGACCGATCACTTCGCCGGTCGATTTCATCTCCGGGCCGAGCACGGTGTCGACGCCGGGGAAGCGCGCGAACGGGAACACTGCTTCCTTGACGGCAACGTGTTTGAATTTCGGCGGCTTCAGTTTGAAGTCAGCGAGCTTTTCGCCCGCCATCACCCGCGCTGCGATTTTCGCGACCGGCAGGCCGATGACCTTGGCGACGAACGGAACCGTGCGCGACGCGCGCGGGTTCACTTCGAGGATATAGATATCGCTGTCCTTGATGGCGTATTGCACGTTCATCAGACCGCCAACTTTCAAGGCCAGCGCCAGCTCGCGGGTCTGGCGTTCCAATTCCGCGATTGTCTTGCTGTCGAGCGAATGCGGCGGCAGCACGCAGGCGGAGTCGCCAGAGTGAATGCCGGCTTCCTCGATATGTTCCATGATGCCGGCGATGAACGTGTCCTTGCCATCGGCGATACAGTCGACGTCAACTTCGATGGCGTCGGACAGATAGCGGTCGATCAGCAGCGGGCGCTTCTCGGACACGATGAGATCGGACGGCCGGCCGAGATCGGAGGCGAGCCGCGCGACGTAGCGATCGATCTGAGCAGCATCGTGCACGATCTCCATCCCGCGCCCGCCGAGCACATAGGAAGGCCGGATGACGATGGGGTAGCCAATCTTGCCGGCAATGGCGCGCGCCTGATCCGGGCTTGCGGCGATGCCGCTTTCCGGCTGGCGCAGCTTGAGCCGCTCGATGAGCTGCTTGAAGCGGTCGCGGTCTTCGGCGAGGTCGATGGCGTCCGGCGAGGTTCCGAGGATCGGCACATTCGCGGCTTCGAGCGCCTCCGCGAGTTTCAGCGGCGTCTGCCCGCCGAACTGCACGATGACGCCGTGCAGCGTGCCGTTGCTGCGTTCGAGATCGAGGATTTCCAGAACGTCTTCGGCGGTCAGCGGCTCAAAATACAATCGGTCGGAAGTGTCGTAGTCGGTCGACACCGTTTCCGGATTGCAGTTGATCATGATGGTTTCGTAGCCCGCGTCCTTGAGCGCGAAACACGCATGACAGCAGCAATAGTCGAACTCGATACCCTGGCCGATACGGTTAGGCCCGCCGCCGAGGATGACGACCTTCTTCTTGTCTGACGGCGCGGCTTCGTTGGCCAGTATCCCGGCAAACGGCTTTTCGTAGGTCGAGTACATGTAGGCGGTCGGAGACGCAAACTCGGCCGCGCAGGTGTCGATCCGCTTGTAGACCGGGCGCACGCCAAGCTCATGGCGTTGTTTTGCGATCTCTGTGGCGGTCTTGCCGGACAGCGCCGCGAGGCGCGTGTCGGAAAAGCCCATGGCCTTGAGGCTGCGCAATACGTTCGCGCTGGTCGGCAATCCCTTGTCCCGGATCTTCGTTTCCGTTTCGACGATGCCGCGAATTTCCGCGAGGAACCACGGATCGATCGCGCAGGCTTCGAAAATCTGCTGGTCGGTGAAACCAAACCGCATCGCCTGTGCGACTTTGAGCAGGCGATCCGGCGTCGGTGTGCCGAGTGCGGCGCGGATCGCGTTCTTGTCGTCGCCCTGGCCGAGTCCTTCGATGACGATTTCGTCGAGACCGGTCAGGCCGGTTTCCAGCGAGCGCAGCGCCTTCTGCAGACTTTCCTGGAACGTCCGTCCGATCGCCATTGCCTCGCCGACCGACTTCATCGACGTTGTAAGAACCTGATCCGCGCCGGGAAATTTCTCGAACGCAAAGCGCGGGATTTTCGTGACGACGTAATCGATGGTCGGCTCGAACGAGGCCGGGGTCGCACCGCCGGTGATGTCGTTATCGATCTCGTCAAGCGTGTAACCGATGGCGAGCTTTGCCGCGACTTTTGCAATCGGGAAGCCGGTTGCCTTCGACGCCAGCGCGGACGAGCGCGACACGCGCGGGTTCATCTCGATGACGACCAGGCGCCCATCGGCTGGATTGACCGCGAACTGAACGTTCGATCCGCCTGTCTCGACGCCGATCTCGCGCAGCACCGCAATCGAGGCGTCGCGCATGATTTGATATTCTTTATCGGTCAGCGTCAGCGCCGGCGCGACCGTAATGCTGTCGCCGGTGTGCACGCCCATCGGATCGAGATTTTCGATTGAGCAGATGATGATGCAGTTGTCCTTCTTGTCGCGGACAACCTCCATCTCGAACTCTTTCCAGCCGAGTACCGATTCCTCGACCAACACTTCGTTGGTCGGTGAGGCATCGAGGCCGCGTTCGATGATTTCCAGAAATTCTGTCTTTGTATAAGCGATGCCGCCGCCGGTGCCGCCAAGCGTGAACGAAGGGCGGATGATGGCCGGCAGGCCGACATAGTCGAGCGCCTGCAGCGCCTCAATCAGCGCCTGATCCTGATAGCGTTCGCGCCGGGCGGGTTCACCCTTCGCCCATTCGCGCTCGAAGTCGGCCAATGCCTGCTTCTTCTCGGCCTCGTCCGCAACGTCGGCAACGGCGCGGTCCAGCTCCTGTTTATATTTGTCGCGGTCTTGCTTCTTCAGCTCGGACGCGTTGGCGAGTTTCGAGCGCGGCGTCTCCAGCCCGATCTTGGTCATCGCCTCGCGAAACAGCGCGCGGTCCTCGGCCTTGTCGATCGCCTCGGCGGTGGCGCCGATCATCGTAACGTTGAACTTGTCGAGCACGCCCATGCGCTTGAGCGACAGCGCGCAATTCAGCGCGGTCTGGCCGCCCATGGTTGGCAGCAGCGCGTCCGGCCGCTCTTTTTCGATGATCTTGGCGACCAGTTCCGGCGTGATCGGCTCGACGTAAGTCGCGTCGGCGAGATCCGGGTCCGTCATGATCGTCGCCGGATTGGAGTTCACCAGGATGACCCGGTAGCCCTCTTCCTTGAGCGCCTTGCAGGCCTGGGTACCGGAATAATCGAATTCGCAGGCCTGACCGATGACGATCGGCCCGGCGCCGATGATGAGGACGGACGAAATGTCGGTGCGTTTCGGCATCAAAACCCGTTTCGAAGATATCTGGGCACAAAAAAAGGGCGCGCCAGCGCGCGTCCTTGGGCCCAACACGGACACTAGCGAATGATCCTGCGAAGTGGATCGCGCGCTCCCGTCGCGGCGCCGGAGGCTTAGCCCATAATCACCGGCGATGGAAGGGTTGGGGATAAATAGGGAAGGGACCGGTGCATACACCGGTCCCTTCAAATTGGAGGCCCGGCTTGGATTTGAACCAAGCTATAAAACCTTGCACGGTCTTTGCGTCGCCACTCCGCCACCGGGCCATCTGCATTTTTAGCAAAATTTGCTGGTGGAAACCCTAGCGTTGCGACCCAATTCCGCTCCACGGTTAAGGCTTTGCAACCTCAGACGCTAAAATTGTCGCTACGCCGGGCGTGCGAGAAAGGTCATCCGCGCCTGATTGTGCCCGATATTGCGGAGCTGGCGGGTGGCGGCGAAGCCATTTTTGGCGAACTTGGCGACGATCTCCGCCTCATTGTACCGCGTGAGGCCCAGCGACGTCCGGAGCCTCCGGTAGTTCGAAAACAGGGTGCGGAAGAGGCTGATAACGGCAGGGAAGAAAAAGCCATCCTTGAGGCCGAACCGCAGGAGCGCCGTCGCGTCCGTCAGCGCGGACGTGCCAGGCGCAATCACGTCGCCCAGCAGCAGCACGCCAGTTGGTTTGACGACCCTGTGGAGCCTGGCGAGCGCTACATCCATCTCGTCGGGCGGCAGATACTGCGCCACCGAATGCATCACCGCGAGGTCGATGGAATTCTGCGGCAACGCCGTGACGTCGTCCGCGCTGCAAACCGCGATTTTCTGTTCGCCTGCATATTTTGCGGCGAGCCGTGCGCGCACGCCTGGCGCGGGCTCTGCGAGGATCAACTTGCCGGCGCGCGCCGCGACGATCTCCGCGTGGAGCGCTTCTCCGCAGCCGTAGTCGAGCACGGCGGCGATCGGAGAGGGAACATACTGCGCAATGTCCTCGGCGATGTGGCGGAAGTGAACATCCTTGTGCCGGGCATTGGCATAAATCGTGTGATTAGAATCGTACCAATCGATCCACTCTCGCATAATCTCTCCGTGGGCCGACGCGCCGGGTGCGGTCTGTACTAAGAGAGCAGCGTTGTAGCGCAACCCGAGAGAAATCTGTGCGAATTTGTTCTGATGAAAGCGCGGGGCGGGTGCGAAAGAACGCACCCGCCCCGAATATTTCACGCGATGCGTGTCATCAATCGTCGATCGGCATCCCGAGCGCGAGGCGGCCCGCCATCCGGCGCTGCTGACCTTCCGGAATCGGATGGAAGCGCGCCGCCTGTACGTCGCGGAAGAGCCGCTCGATGCCTGAGCGCCGCAGGTAACTCCCGCCACCGGCGGCGGTCAGCGCAAGATCGGCGGTCGCCAGCACGGAGCGGACAACCAGGCTGCGATGCATGAAGATCGTGTTGGTCGTTTCCGGCCCGATCGATGCTGTTTCCGCGAACGCGACCATGCTGTCGAAGGCGATGCGGGTTGCGGCCAACTCGGTATCGAGCCGCCCGACCGCATCGATCGTGTCGGCATTGGCCTTGTTCTTGACGGCGGTGACTGCCGCATCCCGCAGAGCTTCCGCCACGCCGGTGTACACCGAGTAGATCAGCGGAAACGCGACCAGTGATACCACATGCATCAGCGGGTGCCACGGACCGGACTTGCGTTTGCCGCCAACTGCCGCATCGGGAACGAACACATCCTCGAGTGCTACGTCGTGGGAGCCCGACCCGCGCATGCCGAGTGCGTCCCATGTCTCAACAATCGAAACGCCCTGCGTATTCATCGGCAGACCGAAGTGCAGAACGGTTGGGCCGTCGGCCTCCTGGGACACGGCGGTTGTCATGTACAGATTCGCGGACTTCGCACCGCTGGCAAAGATTTTCCGCGCGTTGACGCGATAGCCGCCCTCGACTCGAACGGCGTCGCCGCCGCCCTTGAGCCAATCGGACCCTCCTGAGGACAGCAACTGGATGCGGTCAGCCGCAACCTTTTTGAGCATGCCGTCGGTCGGCGCCTTCTGATGCTTCCAGCGCCACGCGGCGGCGGCGACGACATGGGTATGCATGGCCAGCGTCAGCGCGGTGGCGCTGCAATAGTGCGCAAGGCTGCGCAGCATGGCGGCAAGTTCGATTCGAGTCAGGCCGGCGCCGCCAAGTTCTGTGGGGACGGCGAGCTCAAGAAATCCGCGCTCGCGCAACATCGCCATATTTTTCGCGACGTATGTGTGAGCTACGTCACACAGGCGGCCTTCCTCGGCGATTAAAGGTCCGATTTCCGACAGGATCGTTTGCCAATCGGTATTTTTGGGCTGGCGCAGGGGAATCGCAGACATGGAAATCTCCTCTGAAAATTTGATATTGTAAAAAACGAGATTGGTGCCGCGGCAGCCGCCGCACCGCTCCAATTTGGTGCCATGTTTTTGACCCTGAGCGAGTAATCCGCAATGTCCGGGACACCGCCGTTATTATCCGAAACGCCGCCGCCGACCGGCATGCCCGACGTGCTGTCGGATATGCTTCAAACCATGCGCCTGACCGGTGCGGTATTTCTCAACGCGCGTTTCACGGCGCCGTTTGGTGTGATCTCGCCGTCACGCTTCGACGCCGGCATTCCGATGGCGAGCCTGCGCCACATCAGCATTTTCCATCTGGTCGTCGATGGCGCGTGCCACGTGGAGGCTGCCAGCGGCGAGCACCGGATCTTGGAGTCCGGCGATATGGTGCTCATGCCGTTTGCAGATGCACACAAGATATGGAACGGCGACAAGCCAACCATGGCCTCGGCCCAGAGCATCGTGAAGAAAATGCCTGAGGGCGGCATGTGGTCGATCGATCACGGCGGCGGCGGCGAGGAAACCCGGGTCGTTTGCGGCTTTGTCGAATCCTCCGAATTTCTGTTCACGCCGATCTTCCGCACGTTGCCCAGGCTGATGGTCGAGCGAACTGGCAGCGATGTTGTCGGGTCGCTGTTGTCTTCGACAGTTCGCAGTATCGCGATGCTGTCGGAAACGGCCGCGCCTGGTACGCAGATTGCGCTCAGCCGCATGATGGAGATGTTATTTGTCGAACTGCTGCGCCGCCACGCCGGCCGCTTGCCGGAAGACAGCATCGGCTGGTTCGCCGCGCTGAACGATCCGGTTGTTTCGCGGGCGCTGCAGCTTATTCACGGCGATCCGGCTCGACGCTGGACCGCCGACGATCTGGCGCGCGGAGCGGGCGCATCGAAGACGGTTCTTGCGGAACGCTTCAATGAGCTGCTCGGCCGTCCGCCGATCGACTATCTCACCGGCTGGCGCATTCAGATCGCCGCAAACCGGCTGAGAAGCTCCCACGACAGCATCGCGAATATTGCAGCAACCGCGGGATACGAATCCGAACCCGCGTTCAGCCGTGCCTTCAAGCGTGTGACAGGAGCCACACCAGGCAAGTGGCGCGACGGCGTTGGTGAAAATCCTGCGCTGATGCCCATCCAGTCCGGGCAACTGCTGATGCCGCTGCCGGCGGCTCTCTAACTTTTCAGCGGCAGTTCGAACACCAGACACGTTGTCGTGGCATGCGCCAGCAGACGGCCCTTGCCGTCGGTCAGCTTGCCTTCCGCCGTGGCGACGCGCCGTCCACTGCTGATGATCAGGCCTTCCGCGCGCACCGGGCCGGTCTCCGACGTTATGGCCCGCAGCAGGCTCACCTTGAACTCCAGTGTCGTGTAGCTGACCCCCTTGGGCAGCGTCGCATGCACCGCGCAGCCCATGCAGGAATCGAGCAGCGTCGCGGTGTATCCGCCGTGCACCGTACCGAGCGGATTGTAGTGCATCAGTTGCGGGGTTCCTTCGAACACGGCGCGGCCTTTCTCGATTTCCGTCAGGGTAAAATCCAGTGTCTGCATGATTGGCGGGCCGGGCAGGCGCCCGGCGACCATTTCCTTCAGCAGGTCAAGGCCGCTCAGACCGGCTGCGGTTTCAATCGGTACCAGGCCAAAACTCTGGGAGGTCGTCGTCATATACAGCGCCCTTAAAAATTGCCCAAATTGAAATTATAGATTACGATAGTAATCTATATGGTGGGACTGGTCCAGTGCGCCGGGAGAGGCAGTCTGATGCGCGTCACAAAGGAACAGCAGCAAAAGAACAGGGCGCGGCTGGTCAAGGCGGCGGCTCGGCTGGTGCGTAGGCGCGGCATCGACGGCATCGGCGTGGATGCGCTCGCCAAGGCGGCCGGGGTCACCCACGGCGCCGTTTACAGTCACTTCGCCGGAAAAGACGAACTTGCCGCGGCTGCAATCGCGCAATCCCTGCAGGAAACCTCGGCGCGCTGGCGTGCGGCGGCGCTGGCGGCAGGCCCGCCCGGCTCGGTTGAATATTTTAACGAGCTGGTCCGGCACTATGTGTCCCGCGCACACCGCGATCATCCTGCGGAAGGCTGCGCTGTTGCGGCATTGGCTTCGGATGCGAAGCGTCACGGCCACAAGGTTCGGCGGGCGCTCTCGGACCACATCGCGGCGCTGGCGGAAGACCTCGCGCCGTCGGTCGTCGATAACAGCGAGAGCGACGACACGCGTCAGAAGGCGGCGCTGGCTGCGATGACGACCATGGTCGGCGCAATCGTGTTGGCGCGCGGGGTCGAAGATCCAGTCCTGTCCGACCGGATTTTGCTGACGGCCCGCCAGACATTGATGCGGCCCGTCGGTGGCTGAGATTTCTGCCCCGTCGGCGGATGTCGTCCGAGCAAAAATTGGGCCGCCGATCCGGTATGGTTTATTTTTTCCTTCCGAAATTTTTAGTCGTGTGGATTCCCTCATAACCACAACATCGTTTTAAGAGAGTGTGGAGGATTTGATGTCTTGAATGGTTCTACAGGTACAGGCGGACTCGCCCTGAAGATGCGGGCAACCAGGAAGCAAGCAATGTCGCGTACCCAGGCGTTAAAAGAAGAAATACAATCGTCTTTGGGATCAGGACCGAACCCGCGAGGCACATCGATCCTGCGCAGTGTGACCGATCTGTTCGTCAACCGTGCCAATGATTATTCCGATGAGCAAGTCGAAGTATTCGATGATGTCATGCAGTGCCTGCTCGACTACACCGAGCACGATGCACGCATCGAGTTGAGCGGACGCCTTGCAACTGCACCGCGCGCGCCGGCCAAAGTTGTGCGGACACTGGTGAAGGACAAGGACCCGGCGGTATCTTCTCCGATCCTGTCACAGTCGGCGTTTGTGTCGGATGGCGATCTGACCGAACTCGCCCAAAATGGCAGTTTGGAACAGGCGATGACGATCGCAAAGCGCCCGTACATCAACAGGCTCGTGTCCGAAGCACTGATCGGGCGAAAGAACGCCGCGATCGCCTATGCCGTGCTGGCGAACGAAAACGCAGAACTTTCAGAAACCAGTTTTGTGATGTTGATTGGCGAATGCACCAACGATGCGCAGCTTGGCAACCTGCTGGCCGCGCGCAAGGATCTGCCGCCGGAATTGCGCCCGTTCCTCGATGCGTACAAGCAGGAAAACAAGGCGCAGGAAGCGCGCCGCAAGCCGCGGCGCTAATGGGTCGCCTACGCCCGCTTCTTCATCAGATCGGCAAAGCGCTGAAACAAATAATGGCTGTCGCGCGGGCCGGGTGACGCTTCCGGGTGATACTGCACCGAAAACACCGGCTTGTCGGTGAGCGCGATGCCGCAATTCGACCCATCGAACAGCGAAATGTGAGTCTGCTGGACATTCTTCGGCAGCGATTCCTTGTCGACCGCAAAGCCGTGATTCATCGAGGTGATTTCGACCTTGCCGGTGGTGAGGTCTTTCACCGGATGGTTGGCGCCGTGGTGGCCCTGATGCATCTTCATGGTCTTGCCGCCGAGCGCGATGCCGAGCATCTGGTGGCCGAGACAGATGCCGAATGTCGGCGTGCCGCTGTCGACCACCTGCTTGATCACCGGCACGGCGTATTCGCCGGTCGCGGCCGGATCGCCGGGGCCGTTAGAGAGAAACACGCCGTCCGGCTTCATCGCCAGAATGTCGTCGCCGGAAGTTGTCGCCGGCACCACGGTCACCTTCATGCCGGCGCCTGCCATCAGGCGGAGAATGTTGCGCTTGATGCCATAGTCGATGGCGACAACATTGAACTGCGGTTTGTCCTGCCGGCCATAACCTTCATCCCATACCCACGGTGTCTCGTCCCAGTCGAAGCGCTGCGCGCTTGTCACCATCGGTACGAGGTCCATGCCGACGAGGCCCGGCCACTCGCGCGCTTCCCTCTTCAGCGCATCGAGATCGAACTTGCCGTCAGGCGCGTGCGCGATCACGGCATTTGGCATGCCGTGTGAGCGAATGAGGCTGGTCAGCGCGCGGGTGTCGATCCCTGTGAGGCCGATGACGCCGCGGCTCTTGAGCCACTGGTCGAGATTACGCATGGCGCGGTAGTTCGACGGCGCGGTGATCGACGCCTGCAGGATCACGCCGCGCGCGCCCGGCGTCGCCGCCATGTTGATGGTCTCGATATCGTCGTCGTTGGTGCCGACGTTGCCGATATGCGGGAACGTGAAGGTGATGAGCTGACCGGCGTAGGAAGGGTCCGTGAGGATTTCCTGATAGCCGGTCATGGCGGTGTTGAAACATACTTCGCCAACCGCGTGGCCAATGGCGCCGCAGCCGTGCCCCTCGAGAACGGTGCCGTCGGCGAGCACCAGCACGGCGGTCGGGACGGGTTCCGACCAGCCGGAATTGTCTTGTTTGGTGTCCATGAGCGGCCTACATAGCGGCGCAAGGACCCTGCGTCAAAGTGTTATGATGCAGCGGTGGATAGCACAGCGTTTCCCCCATCTTACAGGGCCATTTCAAGAGGACGACATGCTTCGCGACGACATCAACAATGCCCTCAAGGACGCCATGAAGGCGAAAGACGAACGCAAGGTTTCCACCCTGCGCATGGTCAACTCGTCGCTGAAGAACGCCGATATCGAGGCGCGGGGCACCGGCAAGCCTGCATTGGGCGATGGCGAGACGCTCGCGCTGCTGCAGAAAATGATCAAGCAGCGCCAGGAGTCGGTGGAACTCTACCAGAAGGGCGCCCGCGAAGACCTTGCGAAGCAGGAGCAGGAGGAGATCGCGATCATCTCCGCTTATCTCCCTGCGCAAATGTCCGAGGACGACGTCAATGCCGCGATCGGCGCCGCGATTGCGGAAACCGGCGCTGCTGGCGTCAAGGACATGGGCAAGGTGATCGGCGTCCTGCGCGGCAAATACGCCGGCCAGATGGATTTCGGCAAGGCAAGCGCGCTGGTGAAGGGGATGCTGGCGGGCTGATGGAATTTGCGTCATCCTGAAGATACCCGCCGCACGTCCGCGCCGGTTCGGGTGCATCGGGAAGTCTCATGTCGCTCGAACTCTATCTTGCCTACGTCCTCACCTGCGTTGTCATCGTCATCGTTCCGGGCCCCATCGTCACCCTGGTCGTCGCCAACAGCATCGCGCACGGTGCTCGCGCCGGGCTGATCAACATCGCCGGCGCGCAGCTCGGCCTCGCGACCATGATCGGGATTGTGCTGGTCGGGCTCGCATCGCTGATCGCCACCATGGGCGTGTGGTTCGATTACGTGCGGCTCGCCGGCGCGGCCTACCTTGTGTGGCTTGGCGCGAAATTCCTGATGTCGCCCGGCACGCTCGGCGGCGCCGCGCAAGCTGAGCCGCCCCGGGTCGGTTTCTTCTGGCAGGGCTTTCTGGTGTTGATGGCGAACCCGAAGGCGCTCCTCTTGTTCGGCGCGCTAGTTCCGCACTTTGTCGATCCCAACGGTAACTACGTCGGACAGGTGATCCTGCTTGGTGTCACCGCGATGGCGATCGCCGCATTCTTCGATTCGATCTATGCGATACTCGCCGATCGCTCGCGTCACTGGTTGTCGCCGCCACGCGTGCGGCTGGTATCGCGGCTGTCCGGCGTATTCCTGATTGGCGGCGGGGTGTGGTTGGCCCTCGCCAGAGGGAAATGAATTACATAAAAAACAATAGACGCGGGAGGAAACAAAAAATGAAAATCACAATAAAGGCGGCGGGTGCAGCGCTGGCGGTCGCAGTGCTGGCAGGTACGGCCGTCGCGCAGGACTTTCCGTCAAAGCCCGTGCGCGTCATCACCGCGCTTTCCGCCGGCGGCAGCAGCGACGTGTTCGCGCGTGCGCTGGGCGAACCTTTTCAGCGCATCACCGGCCAGCCGATGGTTATCGAGAACCGGCCGGGCGGTGGGTTCAACATTGCCGGTCAAGCGTGCGCCGATGCGCCGCCTGACGGCTACACGATCTGCCTGCTGCCAATCGAGACGCTGGCCTACAACCAGTTTCTGTTCAAGAAAATCTCCTACGATCCGAGATCGTTCGAGCCGATCAGCAACGCGATGTTTGTGACCGCTGGGCTGATCGTGAACTCCGGCCTCAATGCGAAGTCTCTCCCCGAGCTTGCGGCGGCCTCGAAGGCGAAGCCGAACACCATGAGCTACACGTCGCCGGCGGTGCCGCTCGCCTACTTCATGGAGCAATGGAAAAAGGAAAGTGGTGCGGACCTGGTGAAGGTGCCGTATCGCGGCGGCGGAGATGCCGTGAACGGCATCCTCGGCGGTTCGACGCCGGTGGCGTTCAGCGGCATCGCCAATTTCATTCCACACATCCGCTCGGGCGCCATGACGGCGCTTGTCGTCGACACCGCAGCGCGTTCGCCATTGCTGCCCGACGTGCCGACGCTGCGCGAAATCGGCTACAAGGGCCCGCTGACGCCCGCCTACTTCGGTTACGTCGCGCCGAAAGGGACGCCGAAGGCCGCGATCGACAAATTGCATCAACTCATCGTGCAGATCGGCAGCGACAAGGCGTTCGTCGAGCGCAACATGAAAAATCTTGGGCTCATTCCGATATTCAACACGCCGAGTGAATTTTCCGCATTCCTCAAGGACAACTGGGTGCTGGCCGAGCAGATCGTGAAGGAATCCGCGCTGGAGCCCCAATAGCGCAATCCTTTGAGGCGCAACGTCGCGATGCCGATTTGGATATGGTTCCGCCAGATGCGGCCTGTTATCAATTTCGACAGCCGGAAAAGGCAAACGACCCGCGGCATTTCGCAATAGTGCCGCCGCAACGGGAGGAAGCAATAAATGCCGAACAACGGGATCGACCGGCGCACTGCGCTGCTGTCTCTGGTTGCCGCGGGCGCAGGTGTGGCCAAGCCCGCTTGGGCACAGGCGGATTTTCCCAACCGACAGATCACGATTTACTCGGGACTTGCGGCCGGTGGCGGCGCTGATCTCATCACGCGTCACTACGCGAACAAATTGCAGGAAATGTGCGGCCAGACCGTGGTGGTGGTGAATCGCCCCGGTGCCGGCGGCAATCTCGGTGCTGCCGCAGCCGCAAACTCCAAGCCCGATGGCTACACGATGCTGGTCGCGCCGAACGTCGCGTTCCTCGGCAATCTCTATCTCTACAAGGATATGCCGTATCACCCGATCAAAAGTTTTACGCCAGTCACGACGCTGGCCAGTCTTCCATTTATCTTTGCCGTGCCGCCGAACTCGCCGGTCAACTCCGTCAAAGATCTGATCGCTCACATCAAAAGTAAAGACGGCAAGGCGACCTACGCGGGAAACACCACGACCGCGATCATGGGCGTCGAATACGTTTGCGATATCGCGGGCGTTCAGATGACGCGGGTGCCCTACAAATCCCTGGTTGATACGATTCCAGACATTGCCAACGGCACGCTCGACCTGATCTTTGGGGACGCAACGTTTCTGTTGAGTCAGGCCAAGGCAGGGCGAGCGAAGTTGATCGCCGTAAGCACGGCGCAGCGTTCGCCATCGATGCCGGATATTCCCACCATGCAGGAACAGGGATTCAAGGATTTCGAAATTACTGCTTGGTTCGCGGCTTATGCACCGGTGGGCTCACCGCCGGACGCCGTTGCGAAACTCGAGGGCTGGCTGAACAAAGCTGCGGTTTCGCCTGAAACGAAAGCGTTCCTCGCTCAGTCGGCGACCGATCCGATGCCGGGAACGACGGAAACGCTCGGCAAGCTGATGCAAGTCGAACTCGAGAAGTGGCAAAGGCTGATAAAGATCGCCAAACTCGAAATGCAGTAATACGACAATAGGTGGTCTCAGGGCCGTCGGCTCACAATCAACAACAAACGGCTAATAAGGCGGCAGCGTCGCATGATCAAACCTTGGGTATTCGAGTTTTTTCCGGAATTGGCCGATCCTTCCGGCCCTCCCGATCCGAAAGCAGTCACGAAATACTTCGCGGATTATCTCGATCTGTGGACGCGGATGGAGACGCTTGGTTACGAGGGCATTTTCTTCAGCGAGCATCATTTCGGTAACGCCTACAGCCCGTCGCCCAATCTGCTGATCTCGGCGGTGGCAGGGCGCACCAAAGCGCTGCGGCTGGGCGTTATGGGTGTTGTCGTGCCGTACTACACGCCGTGGCGCATCTACGAAGAGATCGCCATGCTCGACCATCTCTCCAATGGCCGGCTTGAAATCGGCACCGCGGTGGGAATTCCGCCGGAGCTTTCCTACGTCGGCATGAGCATGACGGAGGCGCGCGAACGCAATGACGAGGCGATCGACGTTCTCGACATGCTGCTTGCGCAGGAAACCGTGTCTTTCAACGGCAAGTATTCGAAGTTCGAAAACCTGCGGCCGTTGCCGCGCCCGCGCCAGCAGCCGTCGCCGCCAAAATGGACAACAGTCGTGAGCGATGATTCCGCCCGCAAGGCGGCGCGTCGCGGATCGAAAATTTCGACCGCGTTCAATACGACTGATCGGATCAAGGAAATCTTCGACGCGTATCGGGACGAGGCGGCAAAGGTTGGTTTCAAGGTCGGGCCGGATCATCTCGGTCTGCGGCGGCGGATCGCGATCGCGGAAAGCGAAACCGAAGCCAAGGATTACATGGAGGCGATGGAAAAGCGCTTGCTCGCCATGCTGGCGAAGGATCCGCGCGCGGCCACCAAGCATGTGCCGGACGCGCCGGACTGGGAGAAGGTCAACAAGAGTCGCAGCTTTACGGTGTCCGACGATGAGTTTCTTTGCGGCACGCCGAAGCAGATTGCCGACATCATTATCGACCAGTGTCGTCGCACTGGCGCGGGCCACTTCCTCGCCATCCTGCACTGGGGCGCGCCGCTGGACGAAGTCACGCGCGGGCATGAGCTGTTCGGGCGCGAGGTGATCCCGTTGTTGCGGAAGGCGGAGGTGGCCTAGCTTTTTATTTTCCCTCTCCCACTTGCGGGAGGGGGTGGCCGACCAGCGAAAGGCCGAAGGGATGCGCGACGGTAAGCCCGCATCCCTGGAAAATGCATTCGCACGCCCCGCCTGTGGATAACGGCGACAAGCCTGCCTCTCCCATGCCTCCGGCCGCGTCGCCATATATTCCCCCGGCAATACCGCTAGGGTGCGAATCACCATGCGCTACCCGCAAAGCTTCATCGAGGAGTTGAAGGCGCGGCTTCCGGTCTCGGAAGTCGTGGGTTCCCGCGTGTCACTGAAGCGGGCCGGGCGGGAGTGGAAGGGCCTGTCGCCATTCAACAAGGAAAAGTCCGCCTCGTTTTTCGTCAACGATCAGAAACAGGCGTGGTTCGATTTCTCGTCCGGCAAGAATGGCAGCATTTTCGATTTCCTGATGCTCGTCGAGGGACTGTCCTTTCCCGAAGCGGTCGAGCGACTTGCCGCGCAGGCAGGCATGCCGCTGCCAAAGATCACCCGCGAGGCGGAGGAGCAGGAAACCCGCCGCAAGTCGTTGCATGACGTTGTCGAACTCGCCGCGAAATTTTTTGAGACAACGCTCGCCTCCCGCGCGGGCGCAAAGGCTCGCGGCTATCTCGCCGACCGCGCTCTGGAGCCGGCGACGCAACTCCAGTTCCGCATCGGCTATGCGCCGGGCGAGCGCTACGCGCTGAAGGAATATCTTGGTTCGCAGGGCGTCTCGGTTGAGATGATGAACGAGGCTGGCCTGCTGGTGCACGGCGATGATATTCCCGTGCCGTACGATCGCTTCCGCGACCGCGTGATGTTTCCGATCACGGATTTGCGCGGCCGTGTCGTCGCGTTTGGCGGGCGCGCGCTCGAGAAGGATGTCCCGGCAAAGTATCTCAATTCGCCGGAGACGCCGCTCTTTCACAAAGGCGGGCTGCTTTATAACGGCGCCGAAGCGCGCAAGGCCGTCCATGACGGCGCGCGGCTGATCGTCGTCGAAGGCTATGTGGACGTCATCGCGATGGTGAGTGCAGGGTTTCCTGGTGCGGTCGCACCGCTCGGCACTGCATTGACCGAGGATCAACTCTCGCTGCTCTGGAAAATGTCCGACGAACCATTGCTCTGCTTCGACGGCGACAACGCCGGCCGCCGCGCGGCTTATCGCGCGGTCGATATGGCGCTGCCGCGGCTCGCGCCGGGCAAGAGCGTACTATTCGCGTCGTTGCCAGAAGGGCAGGACCCGGACGATCTGGTGCGCTCCGGCGGGCGCACCGCTATGACGGAGATTCTGGCTGGCGCGCGGCCGCTCGGAGAAATGCTCTGGACCCGTGAAACCGAAACCGCGCTGTTCGACACGCCGGAACGCCGTGCGGGACTTGAGGCGCGGCTCAATCAGGTCACAAACGTCATCGCCAACGAGTCGGTGAAAAAATATTATCGACAGGATCTGGAGGTGCGGCTGCGCCAATTGTTTCAGCCACAACGTGCGAATTCGGAGCGGGATACCCGCGGCCAGCGCCCGTATCAGGACCGCAACGACCGTTCGTTCGGCGGCCGCGGCAAGTTCCAGCGCACGCCGCTGCGGGAAAATCTCGCGACACTGAGCCCCCGCATGTCGGCATCCTCGATCGTGCGCGGCGGCCGCAGCGCGTTGCCGCCGCGCGAGGCGCTGATCCTGTTCGCGCTGATCAACCACCCGTGGCTGCTGGAGAATCACGCCGAGGAACTCGTCGAACTTGAGTTCCATCATCCGGACGCGGACCGCCTGCGGCGGGCCATTCTCGAATCCGCTGCCGATCACGAAGCGGTCGACACTCACATGTTGCGGGCTGCCATCGACAAGCGGAACCTGGGCGCGCTGCTGACCCGGCTCGAAGCGCCGCTCAGTCACGGCGCCGACTGGCCGGCCCGCGCTGACGCCGCGCCGGAAGACGTCAGACCGTGGTGGACCCACATCGTGACCTTGCATCGCAAGTCTCGGTCTCTAAATAAGGAACTCAAGGACGCCGAGCGGGCCTTGGCCGAAGATGCCAGCGACGCCAATCTGAACTGGTTACGGGACGTACAGGGACGGCTTTCGGCCCTCGAAGGGACCGAGGCGATGATCGAAGGGTTTGGCGCCCTTTCTGGCCGGAAAGTCCGTGGTTTTTGAGGGATTTTGGGTGCGGCGAAGCATTTCGGGCCCCGGGATTGCCAGAACAGATTTTGCCGGCGTGACCGGCATGTTGGGCACCTGCTTTTCGGGGTGCTAAAGGGCGGATTTTGCTGGACTCAAAGCGCGTTGAGTCGCATCAAATTGCGCCTAGGGATGGCGGCCCGCCGGAGGCCCATCCACGTTTGCGAAGTTAAAGGGGGCTTAAGTCGCCCCGGAGAAGATGGGTGCCGAATCGGTCTGATTCGGTCTAATGAGGGCGGCACCTTGCCGCCCTTTTTGACCGTTCGAGGCCAGCGCGCGTCGGCGGTGAACGCCTGAGCGTTAAGGAGATGTCATGGTGAGTAAGGCGAAGACGAAAACGGCGTCGAAGGCTCCCGCGAAGGGTGCCGCGAAACCCGCTGCGAAAGCTGCTGCCGCCAAGCCTGCGCCCAAGACGTCGTCCAAGCCAGCCGGGAAATCTGCTGCCAAGCCCGCCGCGAAGCCTGCGGCTGTTAAAGCCGCCACCAAGCCTGTCAAGGCGGCGCCGCCGAAAGCTGCTGCCAAGCCTGCTGCTGTGACGAAACCTGCTGCGAAGCCGGTACCGGCCGCCGCTGCGTCCATTTCGACTCCTGCCAAGAACGTCAAGACATCGCCGGCTGGCAAGCCTGCTGTTGCGACTGATGCTGCGCCGAAGTCGGCAGCCGCTGCGGCCAAACTTATGCCTAAGGAAATGCCAAAGGACGTGAAAGTGGAGAATGCTGAAAAGGACGCCCCGGAAGCCACCCCGGACGCGCCGCTGCCGTTGCTCGACCTGACGGATTCCGACGTCAAGAAGATGATCAAGCTCGCGAAAAAGCGCGGCTATGTCACCCATGAGGAAATTAATGCGGTGATGCCGTCGGAGGAAGTGACCTCCGACCAGATCGAAGATGTGTTCGCGATGCTCAATGAGATGGGCATCAACGTCGTCGAGAACGACGAGCAGGATTCCGACGAAGCGCGCGAAGAGGAAGAGGACGACGACGACGAGACCGACAACGAACTCGTCGAGGCAAAGCCGAAGGCGATTGCCAAGGCCGAGAAGGCCGTCCCGGGCGAGCGTACCGACGATCCGGTGCGCATGTATCTGCGCGAGATGGGTTCCGTCGAGCTTCTCTCCCGCGAAGGTGAGATCGCCATCGCGAAGCGCATCGAGGCTGGCCGCGAAGCAATGATCGCAGGTCTTTGCGAAAGCCCGCTGACGTTCCAGGCCATCATCATCTGGCGCGATGAGTTGAACGAAGGAAAGGTCTTCCTCCGCGACATCATCGATCTGGAAGCGACCTACGCGGGCCCCGACGCCAAGCTGATCCCGTCAGGTCCGCCGCAGATGGGCCCCGATGGCCAGACGATTCCGCCGACCGGTCCGATCGCGCCGCCGCAGATGGCCGCCCCCGCGACGGCGCCTGCCGCCGCAACGCCATTCCGTGCGAAGCCCGCCGGTGAAGAGGATGGCGACGCCAGCGCCGAAGCCGCAGCGGCCGAAGCCGACATGGACGAGGACGACATGGAGAATTCCATGTCGCTCGCCGCCATCGAGGCCGAGCTGAAGCCAAAGGTGATGGAGTCTTTCGACAACGTCGCCAACACCTACAAGCGGCTGCGCCGCCTGCAGGACCAGGACATCGAAAAGCGCCTGCAGAGCGAGACGCTGTCGCCGTCGCAGGAGCGCAAGTACAAGAAGTTCGAGGAAGAGCTGATCGGCGAAGTGAAGTCGCTCCGTCTCAACCAGGCGCGTATCGACGCGCTGGTCGAGCAGCTCTACGACATCAACAAGCGCCTCGTCGGCTACGAAGGCCGGCTGATGCGGCTTGCCGAAAGCCACGGCGTCGCGCGCGACGACTTCCTGAGAAACTATCAGGGCTCCGAACTCAATCCGCAGTGGCTCAACCGCGTCTCGAAACTCGCCGCCAAAGGCTGGAAGAATTTCGTCGGCAAGGACAAGGACCGCATCAAGGATATCCGCACCGAGATCCAGACGCTCGCGGGCGAGACCGGCCTTGAGATCGGCGAGTTTCGCAAGATCGTCCATATGGTGCAGAAGGGCGAGCGCGAAGCCCGCCAGGCCAAGAAGGAAATGGTTGAGGCAAACCTGCGCCTCGTCATCTCGATCGCGAAGAAATACACCAATCGCGGCCTGCAGTTCCTCGACCTCATTCAGGAAGGCAACATCGGCCTGATGAAGGCGGTCGACAAGTTCGAGTATCGCCGCGGCTACAAGTTCTCGACCTACGCCACATGGTGGATCCGGCAGGCGATCACCCGCTCGATCGCCGACCAGGCGCGCACCATCCGCATTCCCGTGCACATGATCGAGACGATCAACAAGATCGTGCGCACGAGCCGCCAGATGCTGCACGAGATCGGCCGCGAGCCGACCCCGGAAGAACTCGCCGAAAAGCTCGGCATGCCGCTGGAGAAGGTGCGCAAGGTTCTCAAGATCGCCAAGGAACCGATCTCGCTCGAAACGCCGATCGGCGACGAGGAAGATTCACATCTCGGCGATTTCATCGAGGACAAGAACGCGATCCTGCCGATCGACGCTGCGATCCAGTCGAACCTGCGCGAAACCACGACCCGTGTGCTCGCCTCGCTCACGCCGCGTGAAGAGCGCGTGCTGCGCATGCGCTTCGGCATCGGCATGAACACCGATCACACGCTGGAAGAAGTCGGCCAGCAGTTCTCGGTGACGCGCGAGCGCATTCGTCAGATTGAGGCCAAGGCGCTGCGCAAGCTCAAGCACCCGAGCCGGTCTCGGAAGTTGCGCTCGTTCCTGGATAACTGACGCACGTCATTCCCGGAACAACTGAAACCGGAATAACAAAACGGCGGGCCCGAAAAGCCCGCCGTTTCATTTGCCCGCCACCCCAAGGCGCGGCAGTCTTCCCCACCCCTAGAAAATTTTCTGTATCCACGCCGTCCACTTGCTGGCGATCGGATGCGCGCGCGCATAGGCCGCCGGCGGCGTATCGAGTTTCGTCACCACCACGACGCGGTCGACTTCGCCACGCTTGAACGCGTCGAGAAACTTTCCGTACTCTTTCAGAGAAATGCAGCCGTTCGATTGGCCGGTCGGCCCCAGCATGTAGGGATGCACCAGAATGCCGGCGCGGCCCATCATGGCATCTTCGTCTTCCGGATTCATCCGGACCGCCTCGACGCCGTGGAACTTCGCTTCCCGCATCGTCAGCTTGTAGGAATTCGGCGGCGTCGCGCCGCGCATCTTCAGGTGCACGTGGCGCGGGCTGTCCATGAAGCTGCCGAAGCCGGAATGCGCTTCGAGCTTCTCGCCGTTCGGCATGTAGAGCGCCTGCGCGGTGATGTCGTAGACAGCGGTGCGCGGCGTGTTGATATCGTCCTGCGGCATGAGCGGGCCGTCGAGCGGCCCGAGCGAGGCGAGCCTGATGCCGGCCTGCGTCGGCTTCGCGTCCCTGGCGTCCGCGTTCCGCGCATCGTAAGCCGCGACGGACACAAGCTTTGGCGGCGCGTTGCGGGCGACATTACGCGGCGGCAGTTGCGCGCTCGCGGGAATGGCAAACGCCAGCGTCGGGTTCGCATTCGGATCGTCGGCGCGCGAGGCGGCGAAGTGTGTATCCGGCAGCGGGAAGCGCGCGGTGAACGCGAGCGCATTCTTCTCGACGATGGACTGCGCGGTGTTGTCGGCTTCCTGCGCGGCGATCTCGGCGGCCACCATGGCCTGCGCGTCGCGCCCCGAACCGAGATACATGCCCGCGCCGATGATGGCTGCGGCGGTGGTGGTGCACCCAAGTCCGATGGCGATGCCCGCCGCGACTCTGCGCAGGCTATATCGGCGATCCTGAGTGGTTGCGCGCGGTATCCCCCCACGCGAACGCGAACCAACTGTCACTGTCATGAAGCGTCTGCCCCGTCCCCGTGATCAAGACAGTTAATCACAGACCCGTGTGGTTAAGCAGGCGTAAAGATGGCGAGACCTTGACATTTGGTTAATGTGAGGCCGTTTTCGTCATTATGATACGGATTTTGCTGAGTTTTTTGGGAACTCTCGCCCGCGGCCCCGAGTCCGTTGGTCCCCGCGAAGGCGGGGACCAAGCCTCTGGATGGAATGTCCGGATGCCCGTTTTCGCGGGCATGAGCGGAAAATATGCCGCGCCGCGCGCAGGCTGAGCGGCCGCTGTGCGCGCTCAGTGCTTCTGCACCAGCTCGTAGAATTTCTGGAATCGCTTCACGATGGCCATCAGCGCGCGCTCGCACACATAGCCGCTGGCGGAGCCGGAATTGAACGCCGAGATGGTCCAGTTCGGCCCTTCCTCGTCCATGTCGTCGTACCCGACAATCGCAATGCCCTTCGCGCCTTCGCAGCCTTCGGTCGTGTGCAGTTCGCGCAGCAGCAGCGCCTCGATTTCGGCGCGGCTCTTCGGCGCGCGTTCCGTCGCCTGGTGCTGCTCGAACCTGTCGGCAAACTGCGAAAGCTGGACGTCGCGCGGCTTCATGCTGTGTTCCTGGTCTGCGCGCTCGTGCGCCGCTGCGGTCGTGGCGCTGCGCCGTTACATTCCGGCGAGTCGCCAACGCTGTGCTCCATCTGACGCCTTCGCGGCGGCAATACAAGGCGTGGGCGCGGCAATAGGCGGGGAGGGCGTGGTGTGGACAGCAGTCCTACGCGATTTACGCCTTCGCCATGTCCTTCTTGGGCTTGGCGCCGACGCGGGTGACGGACTTGATGGTTAACGGCGACTGACCGGAGCGCTGCGCGATTTCGCGGTCCTGCTCGATGATGAAGCCGCGCGCGGACTCGTCGCCGTCGAGGCCGCCGAGCAGATCGGCGGGCACGCGGCGATTGGAGCGCTGCGAACCGTCCTCATAGACGACGTCGAAGAACACGAATTCTGACTTGTTGGTACCGGGTTTCTTGGCCATGCCGGTATGTAAGGGGCGGAATGCCGCATTGCAATACAAGGCATTCTGGACGTGCCGGAGCGTCTGGCTCGTATGCGTGAAGGCATCGGCGGGTAACGATAATGGCCCCCATTTCCGCATTATTTTGATCAGCTGCACGCCGTGTTTGCTCCTCATACTGAGGAGCTGCATTACTGGAGTTTATCTCTGCCTCATCCTGAGGAGCCCCGCAGGCGGCGTCTCGAAGGATGCGCGGCAGTGATCGGGCGCTTGACGCGTGGCGCCTCATGTTTGGAGACGGTTCGCCGCCTCAACATCGCCGGAAAAAATGTGACATCATGGGTGCTATAAGAGGGATTCGGATTTGATGAGAAAATTTCAATTCTTGGCGGCCGCTGCCGTCACCGCTTTTGGCATGACTGTGTTGGCCGCCCCGGTTCACGCCGCGCAATGCGGCGGCGATTTCAACACCTTCGTCGGCAACATGGCGCGCGAGGCGCAGGCGCAGGGCGTGTCCCGCGCGGTGATCGATCAGGCGCTCACGGGCGTCACGTCGGACCCCGCGGTGCTCGCGTTCGACCGCCGCCAGCGCGGCACCTTCCGCAAGACGTTCGAGGAATACGCCGGCTCGCGCGTCACCGCCGGCCGCATCGCCAAGGGCAAGCAGATGCTGCAGCGGAACGGCTCGCTCCTGCAGCGCGTGCAGCAGCGCTCCGGCGTGCCGCCGGAAATCATCGTCGCGATCTGGGGTCTGGAAACGGATTTCGGCGTCGGCGACATGGGCAAGATGCCGGTGGTGCGCACACTCGCGACGCTGGCGCATGACTGCCGCCGCACCGAGCTGTTCCAAAAAGAGCTGCTGGCGGCGCTGCAGATTCTCCAGCGCGGCGATCTGCCATTGTCGGAGCTGAAGGGCGCGTTCGCGGGCGAACTCGGCCAGACCCAGTTCCTGCCGTCGTCCTACATCAAATACGGCGTGGATTTTGATGGCAACGGCCATGTGGATCTGCGCCGCTCGGTGCCGGATGTGCTGGCGTCGACCGCGAACCTCTTGAAGGTCAACGGCTGGAAGTCCGGCCAGCCCTTCGGCCTCGGCACACCGAATTTCGAGGTGATGCGCGAGTGGAACCGCTCGGAGGTCTACCGCCGCACCATCGGGTATTTCGCGGAGAAGCTAGGTCAGTAATTCTTCCGGCAGCGAACGCGGGTTGTAGGTGCGCGGCGCGTTCCGGCTCACCATTTTGGCGAGCGGCCAGATCAGGAAAGCGCCGCCCGGCAGCAGCCAAAGGGCTTCGGTTGCGTCTTTCCAGATCAGGATGACCAAGGGGATACCCAGCGCCATCACTCCCAGCAGGATGGAGCAGACCAGCACGATGACATAGTTGATCTGCCGAAGCCCGGCGGTGAACGCGATGTCGGTGCGCCCCGCCACCACCAGCCGGTCGTGAAAGTCTTGGATGAACACGCGGAAAATCGGCGCCTGCGCTTCCTCGAAGTTGCCGAGGCTGCCGCCGCTGGTGACGGTCAGCTTGTAGCCGTCGCGCAACGTGATCTCGCAGATGTTGAGCGGGTTGCGCCAGTCGCCCCCTGTCTGCAGGTGCACCGCGACGATGTTGTAAAAGTTCACCTCGTCCTGCCGCTCGTCATGGACCCACGCCAGACCGTCGTCCCGTACGGTCACCCCGCAATTGCTGTTGCGGAATGAAAACCCCTGCGCGCTGGTGATGAAATAAACGTCGTGGCGGCGTTCGGGGGAGAGCATCCCGCAGGATTAGCAACGCGCGTGCCGGCGCGCCAGCTAGGCGGCTTTCTCTTTTTCCATCAATTTTTTCACCTGGCGCAAATCGGCGACGAAGTTTTCGTATTCCTGCGCCTTGCGTTCTGCCTCCGGAATGCGCAGCAGAAACGAGGGATGCACGGTGACGAACCCAGGTTGGCCATGAAAATCCGTCGGGCCGCGCGCGTTCAAAACCGAAACCGCGCGGCCCGCGAGCGACTGTGCTGCGGTTGCTCCCAGCGCCACCACGACGTCCGGTTTGATAGCGGCGAGTTCCCGATCAAGCCACCATTTGCACGTTTTTACCTCGCCGGCGTTCGGTCTCTTGTGCAGCCGACGCTTGCCGCGCGGTTCGTATTTGAAATGCTTCACGGCGTTCGTGACGTAAGCGTCGTTACGGTCGATGCCGGCTTCCTCCAGCGCGCGGTCGAACAGGTTGCCAGCCGGACCGACAAACGGCTTTCCTTCAATATCCTCGCGGTCGCCGGGCTGCTCGCCGACAAACACCAGCCGGGCGCCGGCCCGGCCTTCGCCAAACACGGTCTGCGTTGCGTTCTTGTAGAGAGGACAACGCGTGCACTGGCGTGCCTCCTCGCGCAGATCCGCTAGCGGGGTGCGTGGCAGTGTGTCGGCAAGGTCGCCGCGCACGACGATTTTCCCGGCAAATCTTGGCGGCATATCCACGTCACGTGACGCCATGTCGCTAACCCTGGCCTGCGCGCCCGCCACCATGTCAGGAATAAGCGCCGTCTCCGGCATGTTGTTCCAATAGTGAACCGGCATTTCGGCTGTCATCGCCTTGAGCCGCACCCTGGCTGGGTTGAAGGTCGTGCGGTAATAGGTCAGCCAAAGCTCGTCGAGGACTGCATCTTCCGCTGCTGGAGGTTTCAGCACGGGCGGGCCGAAGCTGAGCGTTCCGTCATGCCACCGGGCGACGCCAATCTGTGTCGCAATCAGCCAATTCATGTTGGTGAAACGGTCGACAAAAAAAGGTACGGCGCGCCGCAGAACATAATGCTGCGGTTCGAACCACGCGGCATAAAATTCTGAGCCGTCAATCAACTGAGAACGAAAGCGCACAAACGCATGCATCTTGTGAATATCGCGCCGCACGTTACGCGCATATTCGCTGAGGCGCGCAATCGCTGGATCACTTGCGCGCCCCATAATCTCCTTTTCGCCATGGGTGACGCGCCACAGCACGTCGTAGAGCAGCGCAAAGCGGTCGGGGTGACGATGACAAATGGCGTCTGCAAGCAACTCACCATATGCACGCGGCACAGTCATTGCTGGGGCGTCGGCGTTGAAATCGGGGGGAGGAGGCAACAGCGTTGCCTCCTCAGGCGCGGTAAAGATCAATTCGCGCGGCGCGATATTCGCCGCGATGCAGCGCCTTGCAATGGCCCGAAAGTCGGCTTCATCGGCATCTTCTGCGATAACGACGGCGCGCATTTACTATCCAAACAGCGACAGTTGCACAGGCGCGGGAGCAAGTTTCTGGCGTAGCCGGCCGTCGTCGAGCAGCGCACCCGGATGATAATCCGCGGTAACGATGAACGGACGAGCGCGCGACATTGCGCCGGAAAGCCGTGCAATGTCATTCCATCGAAGGCTGCCCGTGCGTCGCGAGGTGATAATGCGATCGACGGCGCGGGTGCCCAGACCTGGTACACGCAGAAGCATTTCGCGGGGTGCTGTATTCACGTCGATCGGAAAAATCTTGCGGTGGGCCAGCGCCCAGGCAAGTTTGGGATCGATGGAAAGATCCAGCATGCCACCTGGTGTGGCCTCGGCAATTTCCGGTAGTGCGAACCCGTAATACCGCAACAGCCAGTCGGCCTGGTACAGCCTGTGCTCGCGCATCAGCGGCGTCGCGGTGTGGGGAAGCTGTGCGGAGGGATGACCAGTGGGGCTAAAGGCGGAATAGTATACGCGCTTAAGACCATACGACGCGTACAGTGATACGCTCGATTGCAGAATCGTGACATCGGAAGAAGTGTCGGCACCTACGATAATTTGTGTCGATTGTCCTGCCGGTGCGAAGCGCGGCCGTGAAGTGCGCATTTTTGCAGTTTGTTGTCGTTCGGTCGCTTCGTCGATATGGGCACGTGTTAAGGCGAGTCCCTTTTTGATTGTTGCGGCACTTTTTTCAGGTGCAAAGGATTTGAGTGCATCATCATCCGGCAACTCAACATTCATTGACAAACGATCAGCATACAAACCTGCCTCGGCGATCAGATCCTCGCTGGCGCGCGGAATTGTTTTGAGGTGGATATATCCGCGAAAACCATGCTCGCGTCTCAACGATCTGGCGATCCTGACAATATCACCCATTGTGTCGTCTTCGCTTCGCGCGATGCCGGACGACAGGAAAAGACCTTCAATGCAATTGCGGCGATAGAGATCAAGCGTAAGCGAGATCACTTCGTCTACTGAAAAGCGCGCGCGGGGCACGTTGCTGGAGCGGCGGCTCACGCAATAGGCGCAGTCGTATATGCAGAAGTTCGTCAGCAGGATTTTCAGCAGCGAAACGCAGCGTCCGTCGGGTGTGTAAGCGTGACAGATGCCGGCTCCTGTCGTGGAACCAATTCCGCCGTTGCGCGCGTTCCGTTTCGCTCCATCTGAAGATGCGCATGAGGCATCGTACTTCGCCGCGTCAGCCAGAATTTCAAGTTTTTGCGTAAGAGAAAGAGCCATACGCTTTTCTATGTTCTCTTTTTGTTCTTTTCAAGGCTGTTACGCTAATGGGAGGAACCTTGTGGGTTCCCTCCGGTTGAGTTCCCCATGGCAACATCCAAACAACAGCCTCCCAAACCACCGCCCACCATCAGCTTTCTGCATTTCGAAAGCCGCGTTCATAAAGTGGTCACGCGCTGGACCTTCGCAATGCGGCTGGCGCAGGCCGCCCTGTTGTGGCTCGCGATCGCAGTCGTCGGGCTTGCGATCGGCATGGCGGGTTACGCGTATTTCGAGGGCATGTCGCTCGCAGATTCTTATGTGAATGCGGCGATGATTCTTTCGGGCATGGGTCCCGTCAGCGAACTGAAGACGACCGGCGGAAAAATATTTGCCGGCAGCTACGCGATCTTTTCCGGATTAGTCATCGTCATTGCCACAGGTTTTGTATTGGCGCCGATCTTCCATCGCGTGCTCCATCGCTTTCACGTCGAGCAGGGGAAGAGCGGCGATCAATGACATCGCTTCACACCACAAGGGTTAGCGTCTTCGCGGCGCGCGTGATGCCGGTGTAAAGCCAGCGCGCGCGGCTGTCGGGAAAGGCAAAGCTCTCGTCGAATAAAACGACATCGTCCCATTGCGAGCCTTGCGACTTGTGCACCGTCAGCACATAGCCATAGTCGAACTCGTCGTATTTCTTGCGCAGCGGCCAGCCGAGCGCCTCGACATTGCCACCGAAACATTCGGTGCGCACCGACACCTTGATGCCTTTGCTGGCGGTGTTTTCGTCGGGGGTGAGGTGCATCTTGAGGATTTCCCGGCGCGTTGTCGGGCGCTGCTTCACCTGCCACAGACCGCCGTTGAACAGCCCCTTGCGCCGGTTGTTGCGCAGGCAAACGAGCTTGTCGCCGGCCATCGGCAGTGCATCCGAGAAACCGCGATGCTCGCGCATTCTTGCATTGTAAGCGCGCCGGGTGTTGTTGCGGCCGACCAGCACCTGATCGGCGCCGATCACCCGTTGGGGATCGAGATCGTCGCGCGTCACCACCTGTGTGCCGGAATCCTCGCGGTCACCGGGCGACAGGCGTTTGCCCTCCCGCACATCCATCGACATGCGGATGATGGGGTTGTCCCGCGCCTGGCGATGCACTTCGGTGAGCATCACGTCCGGCTCCGCGTCGGTGAAAAATCCGCCGCCGGAGATCGGCGGCAGTTGCGCCGGATCTCCCAAGACCAGCATGGGCACCCCGAATGATTTAAGGTCGCGCCCGAGCTCTTCGTCGACCATCGAACATTCGTCGATGATGATGAGCTTTGCTTTGGAAGCGGGCGCTTCATCCCACAGGTCAAAGCTCGGCATTTCCTCGCCGCTCTCGCGCGCGCGATAGATAAGACTGTGGATCGTGCTTGCGCCGTCGCAACCTTTGGCGCGCATCACCAGCGCGGCCTTGCCGGTGAAGGCTGCGAACGCGACCTTGCCGTCCACATCTTCCGCAATGTGCTTGGCGAGCGTGGTCTTGCCGGTGCCGGCGTAACCAAACAAACGAAACACCTGCGGCGTACCGCGGCCCGGCTTGCCGCGCAGCCATTCGGCAACAGCGGCGAGGGCAGCATCCTGATGTGGTGAGAAGGTCGGCATTGATTCCGATCGGGAGAACAGCCGATCAGATATCACCCGAACGAAATGAGAACAATCGGCGCGACGAACAGATCACACAGTGCGCTCGATTTTAGATGTCGGCGTGTCGTTGGCGAGTCGTTACAATCTTGTTGTCATAAACAGAGATGATCCGGCACCGTTTTCGTTGATGAAACTGTTCTCTGGTTCGGTATTATTGGCCCGTTGTGCGGCTCAATTTGCCACAAAACTTGGCAAAATTGCCGCGAAACTGCCTGCATTAAGGAAAATCAAAAAAAAGACATTGCGTTCCGCCTTATTTTGTCGGAAGCCTTAAGCGCGCAGGGTACGCCCTCGCGGGCGTGCAGGCGAATTCCTGTCTTTTTTGATACGTTGGAGGCCATCGTGGCAACCGGTACTGTTAAGTGGTTCAACCCGACCAAAGGTTATGGTTTCATTCAGCCGACGGGCGGTGGACCGGATGTTTTCGTGCATATTTCTGCAGTTGAGCGCGCTGGTCTCAGCACGTTGAATGAAAATCAGCAGATCGAGTACGAGATCGTCAGCAACCGCGGCAAAAGCTCAGCGGAAAATCTCAAGGTCAAGTAAGGCGGTTTACGCCTCGACCTAACCCGACACACTGGATCAAGTAGTTTCGGTCAGCATACGAGGTCACCAGCGCACTTGCAGCTGTCATGACCTCGGGTGGTGAAGAAACGTACTAGTCCGGTGTGATTTCGGCTGTCTGCTTCGTGGAATCCTGAAATACGCGCTGCGGCGTTTTTTCGGGTCGCGTGAGAGGCCGGCAGTACGCAACAATCACCACTTGGCCAGACACCGCTGGTTGACGAACGGCTGGAGGAAATCATGCGTTTTTCGAGTTTTGTACGCACAGTCGCGATCAGTTTGTCCGTCGGCATGATCGCCGTCGCCGGTTTCGCGCAGGGCGCGCTTGCGCAGCAGGAAGACTGGAACCAGGTCATCGCGGAAGCCAAGAAGGAGGGCAAGCTTGTCCTCTACACGGCCTATGTCGGTCAAAAGAGCACCAAGGATATCGCCGCCGCGTTTGAGAAAAAGTACGGCATTCCGGTTGAGGTGCTGGAAGGCCGCGCGAGCGAGATCCGTGAGCGTGTGCGTGTCGAACAATCGGCGGGGCGTTACGCCGCCGACGTAATGTTCACCAGCGAAGGTCAGACCAAACTTTACGACCGGGAAGACAAGACCGTGGCGCCGCTGCCAACGACTCCGGCGCGTGCGGCCGTGAAGAAGGAGTTCCATCTGCAGGTGCCGATGGCTGCGGTGATGAGCATTCCCTACGGCATCCTTATCAACACCAATATCGTGAAGCCTGCCGACGAGCCGAAGACCTGGGCCGATGTCGCCGATCCGAAATGGAAAGGCAAAATCCTGGGCGATGATCCGCGTGCAGCCGGCGGGGGATTTCTTTGGTACTTCGTCACCTACAATGCACTGGGTGAAGACTATCACAACAAGGTTGCCGCGAACGCTCCGGTGTTCAATCGCGATCAGCGCGAATCGCATCGGCGCATCGCGCGTGGCGAGTATGCGTTGTATCTGCCGATGATCCTTCCCGATGTCCTGTCTCTGAAGGGTCTGCCGGTCAAAGCCATCGTTCCGCCGGAAGGCGTACCCTACGTTCTCTATGGCAACATCCTGCTCAAGGGCGCGCCGCATCCGAACGCGGCGAAGCTCTACATCGATTTCCTGCAAACACGGGAAGCCCAACTGATCTACGCGCAGACCGGCCACGGTTACGTGATCGAGGGCATCGAGAAGGACATTCCTGAAGACGTGCGTCCAATTTCCGGCGTCAAACTGCTAGGCACGTCCGACCCGGACAAGCAGAACGCGATGATTGAGCTGGGCAAGAAAATCTATAAATAGCGGAAATTGCTGCGTTTGCGTGCAGCCGCCCGAATATCGAGTGACAACGGCAGGTCTTCATCGGTAGCATCCCTGTAAAACGGGAGGAGACCATGAAGCGCTTTATTCGCGCCGCATTATTTGCGGCTGCTGCTGCGGCTTTTGCTGCGCCATCGCTGGCTCAAGAACAGGAATATCCTTCTCGTGAAATTCGCCTCGTCTGCGGCTTTGTTGCCGGCAGCGGTGCGGATGTCATACATCGTTACTTCGCCGAGAAGTTGAAGGTGCTCAGCGGGAAGCCGGTGATTGTCGAGAACAAGCCGGGTGCGTCCGGCAATCTCGCACATAGCTACGCCGCCAAGGCCAAGCCCGACGGTTACACGGTCTATCCGGTCGGTGCTACGGCGTTGGCCGCGAGCCAGTATCTGTTCAAGACGCCGCCGATCGATCCGCTGAAGGATTTTGATCCGCTGACCGCGCTGATCAAGCAACCATGGGTGCTTGTCGTCGATGCGAAATCGCCTCACAAGACGCTGCCTGAACTGACCGCCTACCTGAAGGAAAAGAAAAACAAGGCGTCCTATTCGACGGCGACTACCACCGGAATCATTACCGGCGAACTTTACAAGTCGATCGCCGGACTCGAGACCGTGCAGGTGAATTACAAGACGATCGGCGACTCCCTCAACGATCTCCTGTCGGGCGCGATCGATTTCGCCATGGCCGACGCCGCATTTGCACTCGGGCAGCAGAAACAAGGCAAGGTTCGTATCCTGGCGATATCGACCGCCGAACGCATGAAGGCGATGGGCGACGTGCCGACCATGGCCGAGAGCGGCGTGCCGGGGATGGATGTAACGGTGTGGTGGGCGGCGCAGCTGCCGGCCGGGACGCCGAAGCCAATTGCCGACAAGCTGCAGGCGTGGTTCACGCAAATTCTGGATATGCCGGAGACGGAACAGTTTCTCAGCAATATTGGCACGGACGTGTTCAAGACAACGCCCGCGCAAACGCGGGCGTTGTTGGAGCAGGAAATCAAGAAGTGGGGCGACTACGTAAAACTTGCGAAAATCGACCCGTCGTAAGTTGGATTATTCCATTCCTTCGGCGATGCGGATTTCGCGATCGACGCCCTTGTTAAGCGCCTTCAGCGCGGCTTGATAGCCGGCGCCGTCATGCGTCGCGACCGCGGCTGCTACGCTCGGAAACTCGATGACGACGACGCGCTGGTTGACACCATTCTCGTACACATTCGACGGCATTCCACGCACCAGAAACTTGCCGCCACCAGCCTGAATTGCCGGTGCTGCGAGCTTTGCATATTCCGCCAGGGCGTCCGGATTGCTCACCGAACGATACGTTGCGACCCAATATCCCTTAGCCATGGCATTCTCCCGTCATCTGATCTGGTTACACGCAAAAAGGCCGGCGGTTCGTAAGCACGCCGAAGCGGCAAGTTAGCGATATTTGCCAGCAGTTCAACTCGCCGGCGCGGGTAGTTTTCAAGCGCCCCCGAATATCGTTGAATAAGGTCCTTCTACTCGTCCCGCCAGGACGCAATCAAAATAGAGGAACGCTTGCATGAAAATCCCGGCGCCCGTGTACCACCCTTCTTTCAACATCACCCGCGCGAGCCATGTCGTGATGACGGTGACGGATCTGGCAGCCAGCAAGCATTTCTACACTGAGGTTGTTGGGCTGATTGTCAGTGAGGAGGATAGCGGCACAGTCTATTTGCGTGGCCTCGAAGAGGCTTGCCACCATAGTCTTGTACTTAAGCAGGCGAACGATGAACCCGTGTGTGAACGCATCGGGATGCGTGTTTTTACCGAAGGCGATCTCGACAAGGCAGCGGAGTTTTATGAGGCAGCCGGCCTGCCGACAAAATGGGTTTCGGTGCACGGTCAGGGCCGCACGCTTCATGTCACCGATCCGGCGGGCGTCCCGCTGGAATTTTGCGCCACGATGACGGTGATGCCGCGCAACGTCACATCGTTTGCGAAATTCAAGGGCGGTTCGGCGCACCGGCTCGATCACTATCAGCTTCTGGTGCCGGACGTGCAGGCGGAATGCGATTTCTACATGTCGCAGGGATTCCGGATGTCGGAGTATATCGTCGCTGATCACGTCGAGGAATTCGCCGGCGTATTCCTGCAGCGCAAGGGCAACCCGCACGATCTTGTGCTCTTTAATGGTAGCGGGCCGCGCATTCATCATTTTGCCTACACCAGCATCGATGCCGGCACGCTGATGCGTGCCTGCGATGTGGCCGGCATTTTCGGTTTCGGCAGTAAGGTCGAGCGTGGCCCGGGGCGGCACGGGCCGGGGCACGCGCAGTTCGTCTATTTCCGAGATCCTGATGGGCACCGCGTCGAGCTGTTCACGACGCACTATCAGATCATGGATATCGAATGTGAGCCGATCCGCTGGGATGCCAACAACCAGTTGCGCAAGGAAATATGGGGGCTGCCGGCGCAACGCTCATGGGTCGAGGAGGCGACGAAGTTTCCGGGCGTGGCGGTGGCGTCACCGACGTTGAAGGAACCCGCAATGACGCTTGAGCGCTTCCTCGCGGCACGCGGATGAGCGTTGGTCTCAGCTTAACTGCAGCATCGGCAACCGAGCCGGGTGCAGGCTACCAGCCAAAGATTTCGCCAAGATCATAGATCGTCGCGACTGCTACACAAAGACCAAGCCCGCTCCAGACCAAAGCCGGAACGATCTTCACGGCTTGCGTCCCGCATTGCGCATTTTGATCAGTGTTCATGTATGGCTCCAGAGCGTTCACGAGTCTCCCACCCCCGAACATCTGTAGGTATGTCGTGCGTATGCACCGTCGGCAGAAGCGCGATTGTTGCAACGCTGTGGTGCAGATAGCGCACGCCTTGGAGTTATCACGGTGACGTGAAGTCAATGAACGCGAGACACGGAACTGTTAGTGTGAAACGCCATTGGTTCTGCCCGGATTTTCCGTTGTCGCTGTCGCCGGAGGCCCGCCGAACGGGTCGGGCTGAAGCTGACTGGACCGCACGCGCGCAGCATGCGCGCGCTTGCGACGGGGTGTGGTCTTGCGGTGTTCCTCTTCGACCCGGGCGCGAGGCAACGGCGGCACAACCTTCGACCAGTCTACAAAGGCGAGGTTTGGCTCCACCTCTTTACTTGTCTGCAGCTCCTCTTGGGCTGAAGACGTCGGCGCCACAGGCGGCGCGGTCACCATCTCAGGTGCCGGTGCTGCAGGTGTGGCGACAGCGGGATCTTCGATGGACGCGGCTGGTTCTAGCGGCAGACTGGCGACGACCGTCGGCTCGTGCGCCGGTTCCGGCGGCGTCTTGGATACAAAGTCAGGAGCGGCAATGGCTTCTTTCTGCGTGGGCAGGTCGTTCGGAGCCGGTGCAGGCTCGATCGGCGTCATGCCGGCCGGCGCCGCAACCCAACCGGACAGCGGCTCGCTCGCCAATTCGCGCAGCCGCTCAAGTTCACGAGACCGCCGCACATAGGCCAGAGCATGCATGTGATGGGCATCGCGCAGGTCGCTGGCGGCAAGTGCTACCGCCGTACCCGTGCGCGGGTGCTCGCTGACAGGGGTATTTTGCGCGGTCGTCATGAGGCCGCTGCCGAGCAAAATCCACGGAAGGCCGGCGATCAGCGCTGCGGCGAATACGAAACGCAGCCTTGGCAGCATGTGTTCGATTCCCAAAAATGAGTATGTGGCGACTGCTTAAGCCGGTTTCGATCCCGCGAATCGCATTCATATCAGAGTCGGCCATCATCGTGAATCTGCGCCGTGAATCCGATATGACAGCCCATGGTTGCCCGCCTCTCGGGTATTCATGAGAAATTCATTGTGGTTCCAAAAAAAATGATAGTTTGCGCCGCGCTTCGGGTCTGTCCCGGCCGGCAGTCTGCGGCTGGGCGTTCGCGAGGGGCCTGTAGCTCAATGGTTAGAGCTAGCGGCTCATAACCGCTTGGTTGCAGGTTCGAGTCCTGCCGGGCCCACCACGCACTCCCCCATTGGCGGAGATTTCCGGACCTCGGTCAAAAGGTCCGCTATTCGCGGGTATTTGATCGGCTGTTCGTCTCTCGCCTCCACTTGAGGAGCGGAACTGCGTTATCGGGACCCGAATTCTCTGGCGGCGAAATCGGGTTTCCAGGGAAACGGAGACTGGTTAGTTAGAGACAGGTTCGATAGGCGTGCGTTGCAGACCCGAGGCGAGCGATTCGCCGGGGGCGCGACTCTGTTGGTCTCTCGCAGAGCCGATCACTCCAATGCCTGTGCCGTGATTGCGAGTTGGGGCTACGTCAAAACCGTGAATCTGAAAGTAGCTCTTGGGTGGCTCGCACGGGAAGATTGGCCGAAATGGCAGGAAGTGGAACCTTTGCTCCCTCCCTACGACGAATGGCTGGTTAAGGTCGAAGCCAGGTACCGAGAGGCGCATGAGCGGGGCGTCCAGTTCGAACTGATAAGGCTGGAGCCAACACAGTTCGCGGCCTGGTGCAAAGTGAAGGGGTTAGCTCCAGGCAAAAGCTCCCGCGCCGAATACGCGACAGCTGCCCTGGCAAGGCGGCCAAAATAATCTGATCGCATTGAGTTTCAGAAAGTCGGGCTCTTCTAGCTAAAGTGTTCGGAATCATTGAAGAAGCTGTTCAATTCAAATGTATTTCTCTTGAAGAGAGAGCGCTACATTCCGCGATCGCGTGCATGCTTGATGTAGTCGGATAAGTGTGCGCCATCGAGATCGCCCCGCCCGACAGCGGATCGAACAGCGCAATCCGGCTCGGTGTCATGCCGACAATTACGAAACCGGCATTGTAATGCCAAGCCTTCGATATCATCGAACGTACCCTGGGGGGCTTGCGTAGCGTCCCAGGTTTCCAGGCCCCTGAGACCTGGAGTGTCGATAATAGCCCCGCCTTGCGAGCGGGTGAGCAGTTGGCGACTAGTTGTCGTGTGCCGCCCGCGCCCATCATAACCGCGGACTTCCTGTGTCGCTTGCGCATCGCGACCGAGCAACTGATTGGTCAATGTCGACTTGCCGACGCCGGAAGAGCCAATGAGCGCGACGGTGCGATTACCCGTGAAATACTGTTCTAGAACCTGGATGCTTTCCCGAGCGCGCGCGCTGATCAAATGAACCGGCAGGTGATTACCGAGTCCTTCGATCTCGCCGGCCGATCCGCCAACATTGCTCTCCAGATCCGATTTGTTCACCACGATGACGGGAGCGGCGCCGCTTTGTTGCACCAAGGCACGATACCGCTGCAGGCGCGGCAGATTGAAGTCGCCACCCACCGAGGTCACGATGAACACAACATCGATATTCGCAGCCAAAAGCTGCGGGTCGGGCTTCCCCGAGGCTTTGCGAATTAATGCGCTCGTTCGAGGCAAAACCCTTTCCAGCACATTGGGATCCTAAGCTTAGAATTCCACGTGGACAAGTTGTCGCG
>JADMIO011507015.1_pt1 | contig 72813 bp, 38 predicted proteins | sample 8958161 | NCBI WGS metagenome assembly JADMIO01 (sample SAMN16585339, study PRJNA669376) | soil metagenome | isolation source: Crop rotation soil | place: USA: Cullars Rotation, Alabama | collected 2011 | reverse complement strand
CGCGACAACTTGTCCACGTGGAATTCTAAGCTTAGGATCCCAATGTGCTGGAAAGCTGGAGCTCGTCCCCCAGGGCAGGATCAATGATAACAATTCCACTTTGATCGCCGTAAATCTCAACGCCTCGACCTCCACGAGTTACAAGTAAGAACTGAGCCGCGCCTGACCCAATGATACGGCCAGAAGTGGTTTCGGGCCCCAGACGTTTCAGCGCGGCATTCAGGACATCGCGATATTCTGAATTGGACAGTCCCATCAAATTCCGCCCTTAAAACTAAATCCCAGCTGTTTCACGACTGCATCTTCAGCGCAACTTGTGACACTGCATTCACGACTGAGTTCTTTTCACACGCATACAGATTCGCGAAGCTGAAGGCACCAATTTCCAGCAGGTGGAACTTTTCATCCGTCGTCTGGCAAATGTCCATGACCCACACCGGGTCCGGTGCGTAGCCGGTAGCGAGAATATCTTCGGCCAATCGCTGAGCACGGGGGTCGACATCGGGTGATAAGACAAAGGCACCTTCGGTCTTGTATTGCGAGCCAGCCACCACTGATTGCTCGGCAACGACAAATCGCCATTCGGCTTTGATTGACTTGGGTGAACTCACGACGACCAGCGACTCGACGGGAAACTCATAGAATGCCATGAACTCGATATCGCGAGCGAAAGTTGCTCGATTCGCAACAAGGCCTGTGAACAGTTTCGCGGGCGAGTCAGGCCGCACAAATATCGATCCGTCATGCCCGAGAGTCTCAAACAGGAAATCCGCGCCGCGGCTCAATTCCGCGAACGGCAGCATGACATAATCCTGATTCAGCAGGAATTCGCCGAAGTGCGAGAAGTAATGTGAGCAGTAGAAGTTCTCGATTGTCGCGAATCCGCCTGGTCTCCACAGCCCATCCCGCAGGACACGTTGGACCAGATCCAAGTCAGCATGCGTTACCACACATGATCCGGCTGGATAGGCCTTGCGGTACGCATTTTCGGTGTCGTCCCAACCGTAAGGAGGATTGGGGCGATTGAGTGACTTGACCGTGTGCCCGTTCCGTAGAATCGCCGCCACCAATTCGTCGTGGTAATCGGTGAAAATCGTCGCATCCAGCAGCCATCCAACTGAGCCTTGCACCTGATTCTCCACTCGAAGAGGCCTCGATCAACTCCGCGATCCAGCCTGACACAGAAGTCTACTGCTTATTACCCAGGCTAAGGAGTGCGGACGGGGCAGACTCGCATTCTAGCCGCTTTGCTGCGGAATCTGTTCGATGGACCAGAAGAAGAAGTCGGTGTTGGGTGGGTCGATTCCCAGGCGTTTCAGTTTGGAGGCGATCTGGCCGCGGTGGTAGGTGGCGTGGTTGACGATGTGGCGGAGCATCGCCCATCTGGGCAGCGTCATCGAGGGCCAGCCGGGTGGATGGATGGTCAGCAGGCTGTTGAGACGCTCGGGGGTGAGCGTCGGGCGCAGGTCGTCGAAGCGGCGGTAGGTTTGGTCGAGCAACCGGGCGGCGGCGTCCAACGTGGTGACTTCGGATTCGGCTGGGAAGGCGGCATCGGAAGCGCCCGCCACCGCGCACAGGTTACGCTCGGACGCCATGATGATGTGGTAGACGGTGGAACTCACCGACGACCAACCGGGGACCGGTTCGGCGACATACTGTTCGGCGGTCAGAGCACGGCATGCGTCGAAGACTTTTAGATTTGCCCAGCGGTCGTATGCGAACAGGGCGGCGACATCGTCTTGCATTAGGGACACTCTCTTTCCGTCGGTGTGCATCCCCGCGTGGGACGGCCTTCCAAGCCGTCGATGGCGGGCTGGGAAGCCCGCCCTACGACGCCTTGAAGTTCTATGTCGCGGCCGCGTCCATTGCCAGGGCCAATGCTCCCATCAGGCCGGCTTGCGCATGGAGCAGCGAGCGTTCGACGTGGATGGTGTCGGGGGGGAACATTCGAACGCGCTCGATGATGGTTTGACGCACGGTGTCAATCAGCAAATCGCCCATCTCGGCCACCCCGCCGCCCAGCACGACCAGGTCGGGATGAATGGTGGCCACGACATTCGCGGCGGCGATGCCGATCCATGTCGCCGCTCGAACGATGGCATCGCGGACCGATTGATCCCGGTCGGCGGCGGCCCGCATTTCAACGGTCGTCACCCGGTCCGAGTGACCCTCGGTCAATTCAAATAGAGCGGGGGCGAGACCCATCCGCAGCAAGCGCACTCCTTCCGCCGCGATGGCCGGGCCACTGGCCAGGGCCTCCAGGCACCCGCGATTTCCACAGCCACAGCCGGGTCCGTCCGAGATCATCGTCAGATGGCCCAACTCACCCGCTGCGCCCAATGGACCTAGTCGCAATTGACCGTCGATCGCGATTCCCCCACCTATTCCGGTACCAATGGCGAAGAACGCCAGCGACATGCGTGGATTCCGCTTGCCGTGCCCGAATCGCAACTCACCCAGAGTGGCCGTACGGACATCGTTGAGCACTTTTAGCGGGCAACCCAGACGTTCGCCCAACAACTGGGCCAGGGGGATATCGCGCCATTGTGTCGGCATATTGGGGAGGAATTTCGTGGTGCCGGTGATCACGTCCACCAGTCCGGGCACGCCCACTCCGCAACCCAGCAACCGGACATCGGGCGTGGCGGCCAGCATTTCGCTGACCAGGTCCTCGATCGTTTCAATCACGGCCTGGGGTCCGCGATGCGAATCGGTGGGGGCCGACCGACTGACGAGAATCTCGCCCGTGCCGGTGGCCAGTGCCGCCTTGATCGAGGTGCCTCCCAAATCAATCCCGCAATACACATTGGTCATGACGACGATTTCTTTCACGGGCTCTTGATTTCATGCTTCGTCTGCTCGATGTTGCCGGCGCGGTCGGCGGCGTGGGCCGAGATTTTTTGAACGGGACCGGCGGCGGAGGCGGGCAGTTCGATGGACCAGTCGGCGACGCCGGTGCGGTTGGATGAGATCGTGGCGAGTTGGCCGTTCACGGTGACGGAGACGATGTCGCCGTTGTCGTGGGTGATGCCAGTGACGAGCAATTTGTTGCCCTGACGAACCGCGGTCGTGATTACGGTGGCTGGGGGCAGGTCGTCGACTGGTTGCAGGAGTTCCGGCCACTTAATGTCGGTGACTTCGGCGACGACCGATTCGTCGCCGGTCAGGGGTGGTTCGTTGCGGTACTTGTTGCCGTCGTTCAGCAGATTCTTCGCATTCGTGCTGATGATCTTCGCGTGGCGGCCGGGGCCGTAGTAATCGTGGATGTAATACGGCACGCCCTCGGCGACAAACTGGTCGACCCGCGCGCTGCCGCCGCGATTGAAGACGGCTCGGCGGCCGTCGGCGTTCGACCAGACGACGTTGCGGAAATGGTTTTCTGCTCGACCGGTCAGATTGTTGTCGGTCATGTGGACGATCGGATGCCGCTGGTCGCCGCGGACATCGTCGATCTGCAAACCATCGACCGTGATCTGCCCATTCTGGGCGCTGGCGTCGTCCATTCCGCGATTGAACGGCTCGCCGCCAGCCTGCGACAGATGCACATTGCGATAGACCTGATTGTCGAACGCAGGCCGGTACACGCCGTAAGCCACCTGGTGAATTCGCAGGCCATCGATCAGCATCGACGGGCTGTGCGGTCGGAACGCGTAATGGGCCTCCCAGATCTTGAGGTTGCGAATGATATGCGGATGTTTGGCATCCGGACCGGTCCAATCGACCGACTTGATGCGATTCAGCATGGCTTCGTCCTTGATCGAGTCGTCGACCTGCTGATCGCCGTTGCATGCGACGACCATGCCGGCCAGACCTTCGGAATGGGACTCGTTGTCTTCGAAGCGCCAGATCGGAATCGTGCGGACGTCAATCTTCCTGGCCTCACCATCGGGCATGGTGATGGGCAGCGTACTGTTGAAAGACTGCGAGTGCTGCATGTCATAGCGGTAGCCGTAGATGTCGTTTTCAACCGCCACGTTGCGAACCAGAGTATTCCGGCCATTGGCCCACCAGAAGGCCGACCCTTCATTCCCGTCGAACGGCAGCACCTGTTTCGGCAGCCGCTTGCCGTGGTACGATTGCACGCCCAGATTGCGGTCCAGCAGGTTGTAGACTTCGGTGCCGTCTTCCATGAAGTAGCCGTGCCCGACGCTGCGGAACCCGACGCAATCGCGAACGACCAGGTACTCGGTCCCGTGGATCGTGATCCACCGGTTGTGCGAATCGACAACCGACACGCCCAGCACCTGGCTGCCGCGCATCGTGCTGCCGACCAGATGGAAGTGGATCGCATACCGGCCCAGCACCCCTTCCTTGCCGAGATGGGCAAACCGGGCGTAGCTCAAGCCGCCCTTGCTGTAGGCGTGATACATTGTGTGGCCTCGCACGCCCGCGGGATCGGCACTTTCGACGATCACGTTTCGCGACAGGTTGGCCACTTCGCTGCGAAATTCGCCCGTGCCGTAATGTTCGTTCTTTAGCGGGGCGTCGAGGGTGATGGTCGTGCCGTCAATCTTCGCGATTCGCCGCGTTTCGGTCCCCAGGCTCTCGCCATCGCGATAATCCTTGCTTCGAGCGACCTTCTTCGACCCGGTGACGATGACTTCATCCCCCACGCGCCACCCGGTCACCGGTTCATCGAGCGTTACCTTGTCGTCCCCCTTGGCAACGGCCGCGCCGAGCTTCACCCAGGTGCGATTCATCGGTGCGCCGTGCAGTTCCAAGCGACCGGAGCAGCAGACCAGTGCCGGTGCGTCTTCCTTATTCATCCCTTCGATATAGTGCAGCCGAATCCGCGCGGTGAACTTCGCGGGAATCGGATCTTCGAGCGTGCCGACTTCGAGGGTCGGCATGACGCCCTTTTGCGCCTTGAGCGGTTCGCCCACGTCATTGACCTCGCCGAAGTCGCACGAGAAGCCCCGTTCGCTGCATTCGTCGCTGTTCTGCACCTTCAGCAGCCCGACATTCAATTCCGTGTTCCGGTCCCGAGCAAACGTCAGCGACCCGACGACCTGGACCATCCGAATCACCGACTTGTCCGCGACGTCGTACAAGACCTTCGTCCCGCGCGTCACCAGCACCCGGTCCCCCGCCTTCGGCACGCGGGCTGGCGTCCAGGTCTTGGGATCCAACCAGTTCCCATCTTTCGCACTGCGCAGGTCGGGATCGACGTGATGATGATGAGCATGCCCGCCATCCCCCGCCGGAGGCGCCGCAGAAATTTGTGGCGTGACAGCGAACAGGCAAATCGACAACGTCAGAACGATCAACAGGGACGACGTGCGAAGCATCACGATCTCCTCTATCAAGTCAGGTGGGCAATCGGGCGGATGTCCGGGGGCAATCGCGGGCAGGGTCAATGGTATAAGTACCAGCTTGGCCTGTCTAGAAGATCCGATGGCTACTGAATCGCGAGAAGATGGCGACGCTCAAATGAGCCGTGCCAATTCTTCAAACTGACTGGACGGGCTGGTCAACCTGAAAACATCCGTTGAGAAACGATCAAAGTTTCCGATGTTGTAAGTCGTTAGTTTGTACCGCCAAGCTCCAGAGTCGAAATCAACATATCGGCCATTGTACACGATACGGCCCCAATCTCCGCGTCGCAGGGAAAATACGTCTTTGTGCGGGTATGGATTCGGGCACGCTGCATTGGCCCCATCGCGCATGAACCGGACGGTGACCGAATCGGACTCGTGGATGAGGATCAGGTCGTTGAGATGGAGGTCCGAGAACTCGGTGGATGATTTGACCGAATGGTTTGGTTTAGACCATCCGGATTCGAAAAAGTTCACGGTGTGTAGAAGGTAGGGGAGATCGCCTTTGAATTCCGGCAAATCGACAGCAGTTGGTACAGAGTTTCGTTGACGCGCACCTTCCCCACCACGTGACCGTTTGGTCCAAACACACGCAACGTGTTGAATCACGATTGTCGGCATCAGACGATTAACATAGGGATGAAAAGAAACCTGGTTCCGGTGCCAGAATTCCCGTTTCACAGTTGTCACATGATAAGTGTCGTGCGTTGACTTCGTCGGCTAACTCTGCGACTGCCTGTGTGACAAACCGGAGCCGTCCGGTCAACAAAAAGCCCGCGTTCTTCAAATGGTCATACAGTTCCTGGTCCTTCGCCAATGCTTCGGCGAATGCTCGATCCTCATCTGATGGGCTGTCATTGGGAGTCGTCTGCTCGTGTGATGCCTTGAGTTTATGTCTGGATTTCGGGAATCGGCGAAAGAGGTAATCCGCGCGGCGCAAGACATCGAGTTCGTGACGTAATTCGCGCAAATATCCAGCTTCCACAAGCGCATGTGCGGTGCGGCCATCCGGGCGTTTGATCGTGGTCTCAAAACCACACGTCATACACAGCAACGGCACCGTTTTATGGTGCATGATCGCGGAGTGCTTGTCTTCGATCGGCATCAAACGCCCATCAGTTGCTTGGAAACAGTCCCTCTATCTCACAAGTCGCCGCATCCATGCCACGAGTCGCAACGGTGATTTTACAGCATGTTTGGCAGCACTGCAGGCGGCTGGCATCCATTTCCTAATCAGGCGGGAGATCGCGCGGTCCATTTATCGATTATTTCCCCGAGCGGCAGAAAACTGCTGATCCGGAACTCGAAGGCGTGCGTTGGTACTTGAAGTTGGATATCAAGGTGATATCATTTTGGTATCTGTGATCTGAAGTCAACTTCTGTCGCAAGGGTAAAGTCATGCAGGATCGAATCATACGTCCGATGTCGGGAGGGATGGTTTTGGTTGGGATGCTACTGGCACTTGTGGGGATCATTGCCTACATCACGGTCATTGCCACCGGGCCGGAGGTGTCGCCGTTTCTGATTCTGTTGATTCCGGTGTTTGCCGTGACTTGGGTCGTTTGTTTGTTCGGCTTCAAGATCAACGGGCCGAACAATGCTCGAGTGGTTCAGTTCTTTGGCGAATACGTCGGGACGATCCGCGACGTGGGGTTCTTCTACGTCAATCCGTTTTCCTATACGACGAAGATTTCGCTGCGGGTCCAGACCTTCGAGACTGACGTGGATCGGTCCGCCGAGGTTCGGGATGCGGCGGGGCACGTGGTGCGGGCGGCTCAGTCGTCGACCCGGCAACTGAAGGTGAACGACAAGGACGGCACACCCATTGAGATCGCGGCGGTCGTGGTGTGGCGGATCGTCGATGCGGCCAAGGCAATGTTCGTCGTCGATGACTGCGTGGGGTTCGTGACGATGCAGGCCGATTCCGCCCTGCGAACCCTCGCCAGCCAGTACAGTTACGATGCCCCGGAAGCGGATTCCCATTCGCTACGCGGCCACATCAAGGAAGTGGCCGAACAATTGAAGAAGGAACTGCAGGACCGCACCGAGCAGGCCGGGGTGGAAGTCCAGGAGGCTCGGATCAGCAAGTTGTCGTATGCCCCCGAGATCGCCGCGGCCATGTTGCAGCGTCAGCAGGCTGGGGCGATCATCGCCGCCCGGGCTCGCATTGTCGAAGGCGCGGTCGGCATGGTCGAACATGCCCTCGACATGCTCAAGGACAAAGGGATCGTCGATCTTGATCCCGAGCGAAAGGCGGCGATGGTCAGCAACCTGCTGGTGGTCCTCTGTGGCCACGCCACACCCCAACCTGTCTTGAATACCGGAACGTTGCACAATTAGAAAACACAAACCACCCCCGCCCCCCCTGTGGGGGGTGGTTCATTGGACTCTGCACCAGCTGATATGCCCCGCAAAGCGTTTCTCCTTCGCATCGACGAACAACTCCTCGCCGCTCTCCAACGCTGGGCGGACGAGGACCTCCGCAGCCTGAACGGCCAGCTTGAATACCTGCTGCGCCAAGCCGTCCAGAAACGGGGCGTCAAGCTGTCGCCGCCGTCAGATCCATCGGAAGATAAAACAGGCAAGTCGGCGTGACGCCGTTCGTAGTAACCTGATTCATCAGGTTCCGAATCCGAGAGTCGAGCGCAGCGAGACGTGAGGAGTCACTACGCGATCCGCGCCAAGTGACGCCGAGTGAATCGCTCCGCTCTCACTCGGCAAACCCGATAAATCGGGTTACTACGAACGGGGTGGCATCGCATTTTGACTGCGATCATGGGTACACTTCAGCACCAGACTGTCACCCTGAAGGGCCCCGGATCATGCAACTCGAACTGACGCGCGCCACGTGGTTGTGCGGATTGTTGATAGTGCCGGTGCTGGGGTATTTCTTTGCCTATAGTCTGAGCGATTTTCCGCGCGTGCAGCGGGTCGTGTCACTGGTGTGCCGATCGTTGATCGTGCTGCTATTGGTCTTGTCGCTGGCGGGATTGACCCTGTTGCAGCCGACGAAGCAGGAATTCGTTCTGTTCGCAATCGATCGCAGCCTGAGTGTCGGCGATGAATCCCGCGCCGAAGCTGAAAAATACCTCGACGCGGCGCTGCCTCATGCCAATGACCGGCGGATCGCCTGGATGTCATTTGCGACAGAGCCGGGGGCCGTGGAAACACAGCGTCCTGTCCTCCCCAAGTCGACTAAACCGGGAGTTGCACCCAGTACGCCAAACGCTGCCAATGGGTCCGAGCCAGTTGCGGAATTGGATGTAAACGCGACCAATCTGGCGGGTGCCATCGAAGCCGCCGCCGGGGCGATGCCACCTTCGTATGTGCCGCGGATCGTCGTGGTGAGTGACGGGAATCAGACCACGGGTGACGCGGTGAAGGCCGCGCTCCGCGCCGGGATTCCCATCACCACGATTCCGCAGAAGACGCGGCCGGATCCGGAAGTGCAGGTCTCAGCGGTCGTCGTGCCGGCCCAGGTCCGCGAGGGGGAACCGTTCTATGTCGAAGTCGTCATCGACTCGAATCATGACGACGAAGGAGACGTGCAGGTTTTTCGCGGCGCGCACCGGGTGGCCAACGGGGTCAAGAAACTCAAAAAGGGGGAGAACCGGTTCCGGTTTCAGCAGCAGATCACCCAGGAACGGCTGGCGGAATTCACGGTCAAGATCAGCGGACTCAAGCAGGACGCGTTGCTCGACAACAATACGGAATCGGGATTGGTCTTCACCACGGGCAAGCCGCGAGTGTTGATCGTGGAAAGCGACCCGACGCTGGCCCAGCATCTGGCTCGGGCACTTGAACAGGAAGAAATCCAGGTTGACGTGCGGCCGACCAAGGGGATGCCCGATTCGCTGGCCGACCTGCAGAATTACGAACTGCTGGTCCTGTCAAACGTCCCCGCCACTGATCTGACTCAGCGGCAAATGGAGATCGCTCGCACCTACGTCCAGGACCTGGGCGGCGGCTTCATGATGCTCGGCGGAGATCAATCGTTCGGGCTGGGGGGCTATTACAAAACGGTTCTGGAAGAGATCCTGCCCGTTCGCAGCGATTTCGAGAAGGAAAAGGAAAAGCCCAGCCTGGGAATGGTGTTGGTCATCGACAAGTCGGGGTCGATGGGCGGCGACAAGATCGAAATGGCCAAGGAGGCCGCGAAAAGTGCTGCCGAATTGCTGGGGCCAAAGGACAAGCTGGGCGTGATTGCCTTCGACGGCGATTTCTATTGGGTCAGCGAACTGCAATCCGCGGCCAATAAGGGCCGGATCATCGACGACATCAGTCGCATCGAAGCCGGTGGTGGCACGACCATGTACCCCGCCATGGAAGCCGCCTATAACGCCCTCAACGGGACCAGTGCCAAGCTGAAGCACGTCATCATGTTGACGGATGGGATTTCCTCCCCCGGCGATTTTCAAGGCATGGCCAGCACTATGGCCGACGCCCGCATGACGGTCACTACGGTCGCTGTCGGTGGTGATTCCGACAACGGACTGTTGGAAGAGATCGCCCGACTGGGGCAGGGGCGAAGTTACGTCGCGTCCGATCCCGCGTCGCTGCCGCAGATCTTTGCCAAGGAAACCATGACGGCCAGCAAGTCGGCCATCAACGAACAGCCCTTTGTGCCGCAGATCGTCCGGCCCACGCAGACTCTGGCCGACATTGATTTCGAGACAGCTCCGTTTCTGTTGGGTTACGTGATGACCCGCCCCAAGGCCACATGTGAATTCATCCTGTCTTCCGAAACCGGCGACCCACTATTGGCGTGGTGGCGTTATGGGCTGGGGACGACGGTCGCCTTCACGTCCGACGCCAAGACTCGCTGGGGGGCCGAGTGGTTGACGTGGCCGGGGTACGGCAAGTTCTGGTCTCAGGTCGTCCGGCATGCGATGCGAAAAAGCGATGCGAAGGGCGTTATCGTGCAGGTGGCCCAACACGACCGCCGGGCGACGGTGACGCTCGACGCCATCGATCCCTCCGGCCGGTTCCTGAATCAGGCCGAAACCGAATTGAATCTGATTGATCCTCAACTGGGCATGAAGAAACTGCCCGTGCGGCAGACTGCCCCCGGCCGATATGTTTCGGAATTCGAGACTCCCAGGAGCGGTGCGTATCACCTGGATTTGTCGCAGAAACACGGTGGCAAGTTGCTGTATCACCAAGCACGGGGACTGCACGTGGGATATCCCGATGAACTGCGACTCCGTCCGACTAACGAGGCGTTGTTACAGGAATTGGCCCGTGTCTCGGGAGGCCAATACAACCCGGCTCCCGCCGAGTTGTTCTCACCGTCGAACCGCACGGCGACCCGCCCGACACCGCTGTGGCCGTATTTGATCGCGGCGGCGGCCCTGTTGTTCCTGCTGGATGTGGCACTCCGGCGGATCGATTTTTCACTGATTGGGTGGGGTTGGCGAAGTATCGACAATTTGTCGAAAAAACAGTTTGCTCCATTCCAGGCCCGCGGATAGAATCACCAGCAGCGCTTGGTACACAAGCGAACCCTTGGGAGGGCGAGGCTCCCGCCGAGCCTAAGACGAGCTTTAGCTCGGCGTCCGCCGGAGGCCGCATGAAGATGCCTCCGGCGGACGCCGACCTGACGGTCGGATTAGGCTCAGCAGGAGCTTCGCCCTCCCGAATGCGCGATCCCCATTCGGAGCGTATCATGACGGATCAAGTCTTCACGCGGTTGTCACCCGTTCGTCTGCGTCAACGCGGAATGTTCGCCCTGCGCGCAGCCGTGTGGGGTTTGCTGACGGGATCGTTGCTGGCGATTGGGATCGTGGTCGCTCGCTGGGCGGGGTTATCACTGGCTGGTTCGTCTGTTGCCACTGTGCTGACAACCTGCCCGATCATCGGTCTGATCGTGGGCCTGGTCTGGAAACGATCCTGGCACGAAGCGGCGGTCGCGATTGATCAGCACTACGACCTCAAGGATCGCACGACCACCGCGTTGGCGTTCCTCGCCAAGCCGACCGATGCTGCTTATCGCGAACTGCAACTGTCCGACGCGCTCCAGCATCTGACCCAGGTCGAACCGCGGCAGGTCGTGCCCATGAAGATGCCGCGACCACTTCCATACGCCCTGGCAGCCACTGTGTTGGCAGCGGTGTTGTCCTTCCTGGCATTCGGGAATCAACCGGTCCAAGCCGGACCGAGCCAACCTGATCCAGTGATCGTCGCTGAAGCTGAAGTCGTCAAAGAACAGATCAAGCAACTGGAAGAGATGCTCAAGAAGGAAGAGAACCCCGCTCTTGAAGAACTGGTCAAGGAACTCCGCGCCAAGGCGGAAGAAATGAAACAGCCGGGGGTGGACCTGAAAGAGGCCCTCGCCAAATTGTCGGAAATGCAGGCGGGCATCCAGCAACAGCAGGCCCAGTTCAACGCGGGACAGATGGAGCAGCAATTGCAGTCGCTGGGTGAAGCCATGAGTGCCGCGAAAAATCTGGAAGCCGCGGCGAAGGCCCTGATGTCGGGCAAGATGGACAAGGCCGCCGAGGAACTCGAAAAAATCGATAACCCACAATTGGATCGGAAGGAACTCAAGGCGGTCACCGACAAATTGGATCAAGCCGCGAAGGAGATGGCCAAGGCCGGTCAACCCAGTCTCAGCGAATCGACCAGCAAGTTTTCGGAAGGCTTGAAGAAGTGCGATGGAAGCTGCAACGGCGCGGCCAAGAAGCTGGCAGGTGAATGCAAGAAATGCGGCAACTGCAAGAAAATCGGCGACCTGTTGAAGCAGTGCCAAAGCTGCCTGTCGGAATGCAAGGGCAACTGTCAGAAGAATAGCTTTGCCAAGGGTGAAAAACGCGAGAAGTCGGATTCGCCCAAGTCCACTTTTGGCATGACTTCGAGTGGTAATATTGATGGTGACAAAACCGGTCTGAACGCCCGCAAGAACGAAGAGCGAATCACGGGTAAGCAGGGAGACGGTGAATCGGAAATCGAAACTACGCACGAAGTGGAAGGCCGCCAGGATGCGGGTCGCGAATACAAAGAGGTCTACCAGAAGTATCGCAAGATTTCTGAATCGGTCCTGGACAGCGAAGAAATCCCTCTCGGCCATCGGCAGATGATCCGCAAATACTTCGAGTTGATTCGCCCCCAAAACGGCGAAGGTGATACTCCCGTCGCTGCCCCGGCCTCGCCTGGCAAGTAAACGACTCTCTACATGAGTTTGCGGTTGAAACCAGATGTGTCGTTGGGCAGACGAGCGAAGCAGATTGTGCGCTCGGAGATCGACGATTCCCTGAGTGATCTGGCGGAGATCAGCGCCCCCGACAGCAAGCTCGACGATGTCGTGCATGAAGTTCGCAAACGGTGCAAGAAGCTACGGGCAGTGCTACGGCTGGTGCGCCCCTGCCTGGGGGCTGGCGTCTACCGGTTTGAGAACGTCGATCTGCGTGAGACGGCTCGGCCGCTGCGCGAAGTTCGCGATTCCGATGCGTTGATCGAATCGCTGGATAAACTGACGCAGCAGAATCCGGACCTGCTACCATCCACAGCCTGTGCCGACCTGCGGGAGATTCTCGTGAACCGCCGAGAACTGGCCAGCCGGCAGTTGCTGGAACCGGTTCCCGTCTGCGATCAGGTCGGATTGCGGCTCCGCGAAGCACGGGTGCGACTCCGGGATTGGAAGCTGAAACGACTCGACTGGCCCCAGCTTCGAGATCGCCTGCTGCACGAATTCGATATCGGCGTTGAAGCTTATCACGTCACGAAGACTCAACCAACCGCGGAGCAGTTGCACGAATGGCGGAAGCAGGTCAAGTATCTATTGAACCAGTTGCAGGTCCTCCGCCCCGTCTGGCGCGGAGCAAAGCGGACTCTGGGGCGAGACTTGGACGAACTGGCCGAGATCCTGGGTGACGATCACGATCTGTCCCAACTGGGGCAGGCCGTCACCAGCGAGTCAACCAATCGCGGCCTCAATTCGGATCTGGAAGACCTGTCGCTGGCGATCGAAGACCGCCGCCAGGAACTGGAACGCCAGGCCTTCGTGATCGGCGAACGAATCTACGGCCAATCCCGCAAAACGTTCCGCCGCGACCTCAACCACTGGTGGAAGTCGTAGCGCGACTCGCACGGTAAATGTTGCGACGCGATCGACGGTTCGAAAGCCCAAGTCTTGCGATATCCTGTCGCTGTCGGCGAATCCCGGGTCCGTTATTCATTCAGCCGACATCAATTCAGTCTCCACATCACATCAGTCGGACATTGTATGCTTTCAAGAACGTGTCCGCCATACGCCCGCCCAGTGGTCTTGATCCGTGGATGCAGGCGCAATTTACCTGGGAGAATCACATTTCTTGACGAAATGGGACATCAGCGGATCGGCCCAGCTGCCTTTAGCCAATCTGCCAAGTCATCCAAGATCTTTCGACCGCAACCATTTAGCACATGTTCGCGCGCCAAGCATTGCAATTCGTTGACGTGCGTCGCATCGGCTTGATCCAACGGGATGAATTCGGGGCCGATTTGCATTTCAATGCGGAAGTATTTTTGCGGCGGAACAAGATGCCGGACGATGTGCTCGACAGCCTCGGTGGACCCTGTGAACAGCGTATCAATTAATTGCGTCAGCCATTGAGCTGTTCCCCATTTTCTTGCCTGACGGATCCGCACCCGATTTGTGACATGTCCTGTGCCAAAACTCGCGACAAACAACCGATCGGGATTGAAGGCCACTTGCCCCCCAGCTTGAAGCTTCTTGATGGCTTCGATCAAGACACAGGCGGATGGATTGTTCGCGACGACACCACCGTCGATCAAGGCTGACTGGTTTTGACCAAACGAAATGATTTGGGCTGGGAAATATGTCGGTGCCGAACAAGAGGCGCGAACAACCTCCCACACCTTCAGATGGCTGAAACTTGGATTTGAACTCTTAAAGATGACGGGAATGCCAGAAAAGGCGTCGTAGCTCACCACTACGACTTCAGGGGAAGCCAATGAGGAAAACAGGGTTTCTGTGTCAAATGTCTCCTTCAGGACTTCATCCAAGCCACAGCCATCGTACTTGGGTCGGAGGATATTCGGGAATATTGGCCAGGAGCGGCAGCGCCGCCAACGAGCGAACCATTCCCTCCAGGCAGACCACTTGTACCACTTTACGGAAGGAAAGACCCTCTCACCCTTCCGTCGATAAAGCTCCACGATGTCGCGTGCTGGTATTCCCCGCGCGATGCCACAGGCGAGGATGCTGCCGGTCGATGTACCGGCGATAAGATCAAAATAATCGCCGAGCTTTTTGTCCGGATTATGCGCGCTCAGGTAATCTTCCAAACGGCTCAACCAAACCGCAGTGATTACGCCACGAATGCCGCCGCCATCAAGACTGAGAATCCGCATTGGCCTTGGCAGGTTACCCGATTGATCAGTCACGAGACATCCCCCGTCGAGCGTGAAGAAGTGGGAACTGGATCCGTGGCAACGTTAATGATTTCTCGCCATGTCATAGTATACATAAAAGCGGATATCATCGCCAATAGTCTGATTCGCACAATAGTTTGTCCGGTCATAACCTTTGGCACGCGAAGTTGTTGCAGAATTGTGACCCACTGTGGCCAACTTCACTCCTTGAATCAACAAGCAGCGTAAGTATAAGCTAGGTTTCTGTCATCTGCGGTACAAACTTCGGACGAATCCGCAGGCTGACGTGGCAAAATCACGACCTTGGATGGAATTCAACGAATCAAGGTGGCATTCCGACTGAAGCTTGAGTTCAGACTATTTGCCACACACCGACGAATGAAATAATGGCCACTCTTGACGTAGACTCGATCTTCAGGCCCACGAGAGAAATTGATCCTGAGACTGCTGACTTATTTGCAGGTCGGCGGCAGATTCTCTCAGACGCGGTAGCACACCTCGCGAAGTCTGACCATTCCATAGCCTTCTATGGTGAACGTGGGATTGGTAAGTCGTCGCTAGGGCGGATGCTGGTGGGGATTCTCGAAGGTTCAATTCCCCAGAATAGCCTCCAGCTCGCAACAAATGCACAATCGCCAGGCCGCAAGTGCGTCTGGATAAATTGGACATCCAGTATCAGATCAATCGAGCATCTACTCTATGAGATGCTTGATCCCAAACTGAAGGAGAAGACCTCATTCGCCAGGCAGTTCCCAGAGATGGCATCCCGGATTGCAGAGCGATATCGTCGCATTAATGCCGGAGAATTGACTCAGGAGAAGCGCGATTCAAATGGACGCCCCGGCCCAAATCAAGAATTGGTTCTTGAATTAATCCGGTTAACCAGTGAGGCGCCGTCCGCTCGTGGCAAACAAGGGTCCGATTCTGACAGTGATTTGCCCGTCATTGTGCTTGACGATATAGATCAAGCACAACAAGCGCTTGGACTGGGTGCCTTGATCCGAGATTGCCCCGTACAAATTGTCCTCATTGGTTCTGGCGAGTCGATTGAAGACCTTTTGGACGATCCATTGGCCCCCGCAAAACCGTTGGCTGGAGGTCAATTCCTGGTCCCACCATTGGATCACAGCGAAGTTCGCGAGTTGTTCGCGAAGGCGGCCGAAAAGGCAACCGGTCAAGGTGTGAAGATTCGGTTCACGGACAAATTCTGCGATCTTGTGGCCAGTGACTTTGGCGGGTATCCAGCGCAAATTCAAGCATTTGGAATGGACGTTCTGACCCACTTTCGACGGCGTCTTGAGAGGTGGGCGGAAGTGGTGGTGAGTGAAACGGATTATGTCTACCTGCTGAAACTCCGCGAGACATCACCGAATCGCGACATTCGTGTGATGAGCCATCTGGATGCCGGAATCAGTGCATCGACTGTGCGTTGGGAGACGTTGAAGACGATTGTACGACTTCGCGAACAGCTCCAACGATCGGGAATCACCCTCGACGAACTTCAATCTCAGATCAGAGATCAAGACACGTCGGCGTTGCACAATCAAGTGCAGGCCATGGTTACGATGGGGGTGCTAAAGACTGACGATCCGAAAATCAATACTATCAACATCGCTTCTCCAGCCATGTTGTGCGAGATCAATTGCCGCATTCGCAGGAATTGGGATCCGCAGGGGTGGGAATCAGGGAATCAGCTTGCCGAGGTCTGACAGGAGTTGGAAGTTGGTGGGGACTTTCTTGATCCGGTCTAGCGATCCGGGCAGCGTAAAGCGAAAGTACAGACCGTTGGTCCGGGTCTCGTCCAGCCATCTCAGTGCGTCCGGCTTGGAGATGCCAGCTTCATCCAGAGCCCGTTCCAGCGCTGCATATTCATCCGGTAGTTTACTGGCAAAAACCAATGGATCGTCTGATCCGACAACCAAGGGAACTGGATTCACCCCACCGCCACCGGGGGGATTCATCTGAAACAGCGGATGGTGACACCATTCACCAAGATTTCCAATCAGGAAGTTGGAATTCGGATTGATCTCCACGGCCATGCCGCGCCGTGCGACTTGACCTCTCAGCCATGCTTGCAGTTCCTCGATGCACTTTGATTCGGATTCTGGATCAACTTGAACAAGACTGGCCCCCTGTTGAAACAGTTCTTTATTGGTGAGGTAGAGCACCAGCCGATCAAGTGTCGGATTACGGTTTTGAGGCAGCGGTCCATTGGGAAACCCGGCCTTAAGCAGTTGTTGCGGGTTATTAAGATCCTCGATCAGCGAAACCATTTCACCGGCCGACAGTCGCTGACCAAACAGGGGTTTGGAAAGGTCGCCAATTTCCCGTTCAAGCAAAGCCAATCGACTGGTATCCAAGCCCGCACGGCGCCGGCCGGTACGACAGTCCCATTCCCAGGTCAGATCGAACAGACGAGTCTCGCGCGAAATCAGGCTGGCCCCGGTCATCGTGGCCCAACGCCGCGGATCATAACCCAGTGCCAGGGCATGCCCCAGGCGGTCACCCGACTGCAAGTTGAGTCGCTGAATTGAGTCGTCAATCTGTCGCAAACCGGTCAGCAAGTGAGGAAAGTCCTCCCCGGCATGGATGGTTCGTCGCAGAGGGGGAACGTCGTGACCATGTCGCGCCAGGTAAACCGACGTCCGCTCGCTTACTTCTCGCAACCCTTTGAACGTGGTGATAAACACCCAGAGGGGAATGGCGTGTTCGTCGGTGCAAAGGTCAATTGCCCGCAATCGTCGCAGCAGGTGTGGTGAATCTCCCAGCAACCGAGCAATGACGAGCGCCTCCTGGCGGAACGTATTGGCCGACGTTTGAAACCGGTAGCCCCCAGGTGTCGCGGGGCTCCCGGGTGCCGGATTCGCGGCAGCATCCAAGCCAAAGGCATGTGGATTGCCTTTGGATTTTCCGCCCTTCCCATCCCGAATGAAGTGATAGACCAGCCCAGCTTCCTTGATTGATCGCTCGGACGAGTTTCGTCCCTTTCGCGGCGTGTTTATGGGGCGAGACAGTTCTCTAAAAAACGCCGAAATATACTGTTTTGCTGACGTTACCGAGCGTGGTGGCGAGGTTCGGAATTCAAAGTAGCGCAACCCGCAACCGGCGCCAGATATTGTGCTCGAGACTCGAGCCAGGTCGCGGACGCTCATCGACTGTCGGCCGGGGCTGATCCGGTCACAGTACCGAATGAACCACGCCAATCCGGGAGTCAATGCTCCTTGAGTCAAATGACGGTAATAAATGTTGCGGATCCGAACTGTTTGCCAGAAGGCACGCTGCAGCTGCAAGTCTACCTGTCCAGTGAGTTCTTGTTGTTCCAATTCCCGCAGCAGGCCACTAAGGAAACACAGTTCGGTGCTGTGTCGCGCACGGATGTTTGCTGGTAACCAGCAATTTAGCGGATCAAATTCATGCAGTCCCCGGCCACTTCCGCCTGGCAAGCTAGCTGTAGTCAGGCAATATTTGCGGAACGCCCAGCGCATCCATTTGCCAAGTCCAGTTTGGGTTTCTTCCGCGCAAATACACTCGCCAAGCCGACCTTCAATGACATCAACAATCGCGATGCGCAGCGGCAGGATCACGGTCGATCCCAGGCGTTGCGTCTCCAATTCCCAACGGAATTGGACGAATTTCGCAAACGAATCGTTGACCCGATCCGCCCCCCGCACCAGATATTCACCCAGTAGTTGGCGAGTGATTGCAGCGCGTAACAGCCAGTCCGCCAGATTTCGTCCTTCTTGAAATGCCCCACTCGGAGACTGGAAGCGTTCGAGATCGGTTTGCGGATCCAGCAGTGTGGCGAGCGTATTGATCCAATGGTTACCAAAATCCAAAGCGGCATTGACATGCAGGTGGGTTTCGGTGAACCCGCCGTCTCGAAGATTCTGCGCAGTTGAAGGGGAGATATCGTCCAAATGGGAAGGCTCGTATTTGTCCCGCCACAGTCCGGCGGCTAGAAAGTCGGGAGGCAGGATGCGGACAATCCAGCGCGGGTCGGAATTGGGAAATCGATCGTTACGAGGCACAAATGTTGTGCCGCGGCATTCCAAATACCGCGCTGCCAAATGGCGAAACCAGATCGTCAACGAACGCGCCGGAGCGCCGGGTTTGTCGAACCATTCCGTGTCCCGGACCGCGGTCAACTGCTCAACCCGAATCCCCGGATGACGCTTTCTCAAGTCCCCTTCCGCGATGCGCCACAGTCGCGCGGCGGGCGAATTGGGTTGGGGATCGAGATCGACAAGACCATGGGTGAAAGCCTCTTCGGTCGATAGCGGATACGCCGCCATTTCGACATCGAGCAGTCCGTGTGGAATCGGCGATAACCGCGCGCGATTCACAGCGTGACCTCCTCAACCGGCATTTCAGGACACAACGCGCCACCATGAAACGTGTTTAATGGGTGGCGTACCGACAATTCCCACACCGCCAACGACTCTTCGATACAGGCCAATGACTGCTGGCTCTCGTTCAAGTCCTTCCTGATCGACTCGGCGAATTCAGAACGCGGATTCACTTTGTTACGAAGTTCTCGAAACCTGTCGCGACATTGAGCGAACAGTTCGTGGTACCGAGAGGACACCACATTAGAGCGTTGTTTCTTTTGAGAAGTAACCTCTGAGTCGGTGGGGTCAAAACTGACCTCCAACGCTTGATCAACAATTTTCGCCAATGTATTCAGCGCACGCAGCGAAGCCTGTCGGTCAACAAAGGCCCGTTCGACCGGAAATTCAGGGGACGGTCCGGCCAGACTCTTGAGCGCGTCAATCGCATTTTCAACCCTTCGCAACAAGACTTTCACCACATCCAGAAATCCCATGGGATTTAGAAGGGCGTGGGACAGCAACGCGTTTGGATTCGTGATCGACTGCAAACGCATATTGCGTACGGCTTCGAATTGCTCCTCCTGGATCAAGATCGAGAAATCCCAATTGAATTGGATCGCCAAATTCAGTTTGGGGTCAACAACCAAACTCGCGAGAGGATTGTAACATTCGAATGCGAAGATTGTTGCCACCTTTGTCAGCCACTCCAGGACTCCTGGACTTTCCAATTGCAAGTTGACAAGGGGATGCATTGCAAGACTGTTTGCTCTCTTACGTATTTGAGCGTCGTACTCTTCTATGACCGCATTCGCAAGATGGTAGACATCGTTCACAAGTATTGGTTCATTTTCTTGATGGACGAGTTGCCAAAGACGTTCAGAGTCAAAGACAAACGCGCCACCAAGTGCCAGCCATAAAAGCGCCGCCGCCGAAAAATTCTCGCGTGAGACCGTGTTGGACGGCAATTGCAATCGAGATCGAATCGACGACCAATATCGGACAAACAATTCCAATTCCCAAGCCGTCTGGAGAGTTGGCGCGGGCCATACGACGGAGCATTTTGATCCACCGGATACGAGTCGCCAGTCGATGCGCACAAACTCCAGGCTGCTGACTTGAGGAACATCCAGCGGAATCGCGGCCGCAGAGTTTGAGAGCTTTAATACGTCGTGCAATAGGACGGCACTGCCGACCAGTAAATCGCTGGTTTCACCATGGAACGCGGCCGGCAGTTGAAGTTCGAGTCGATCGACCGTTTTCAATGTCACCTGACTGGCCTTCGGAAAGGAGCAACGGAATTCGTCCTGTGCCGTTGTGCGAAAACGCAATTGGAACGGTTCGTTAGAAATCCTGGCACCCGGAGCGAAGTGAGGCATCGTCTGCGAAGCCCTGGTCTCGCCGGTTTCTCGGAGGGCGCGTTGGAACTCCTGCCACAGCATTTCAACGACTTTGCCCAGCCGCTTCGTTTCACTTAATTGCAAGAATTCTTCCAGGCAGATCCATAAGTCAGTCAGCTTCCGCAAAGTTGTCCTGATCGCGGACGCGGCAATGGGTGCAATTTCAAATCCCAACTGGTTCGGATGCTCAGCCAATTGGCGCCAACGCTCGTTGCCTTGGATCAATTCCAGCAGCGTGGAAGGCGCGCCCGCACGTGACAAAACCAGCGGAATCTGTTTCAATAAATAGCCAAGGCTGGTCCCTTCATGGGGTGAAGTAACATCCAGATGCCTCAGATCAAACGCGAGCGCTTCTTCGAGTGACACATTGTCGAGCCAGAAGCATTGAGAAGGGGGTAGTAATTTCCGAGTCGCTTCGGCACCGAGTGTAATCGCCTGCGAGACAATGTGTCGTCGAACTCCATCGGCCCCGGCGATATGGTCCGGTAGCAGAGATCCAAGTTCATTCAAATAGTTCAGATTGACAATGTTTCGGGCGATATCGAAATCCCCCAACAGGATCAGTACCAATCGCTGAGATCTAAAACTCCGTGTCAGTCGCAACAGGTCGAGGCACCGTGAGGGGTTTAGGTCCAGATCGTCCACGGGTAGCACGAACAGTGGATTCCGTTTTTCGCCTTTCCACGGCGTTAGTTTCGCCAGCTTGTCGAGCAATGTGGCGAAACGTGCATGCATAGTCGCCAGGGCGGTCTCTACGCCCACAATTTCGCGCGCGTGCTGGCTGATGTCCATGCCGCTGATCTGCCCAAGGTTTCCATGATCCCATGCCAGGCACGCTTGCAGCGATAATTCGTCGAGTTCTTGTTGTGCCCGCATGAATTCTGACTGTGGCCGCTGCAGGGAATCTGATCCCAGTTCCATGTCCTCGTCGATCGCTTGTTTGATTCGGGCCAGGATCGCCCCCATCAGTCCGGCCGTCTTTGGCAATGGTTCCAAATCCAGCGTTTCCAGCCAGACGATCCGCTGTTCAAGGTATCGCAAATCAGGCTGATGTCCCTCGAGCGATGAATTGGGTGACATCACCTGCTGCAAAGTCAGCAACAGCGAAGTCTTTCCAGTCCCTCTTGCGCCAGAAATCATGATGGCAGGATTCACCCGTTGAGACTGCGGACGCAACCGCAATGGGAGAGCTGGCTTTTCTCTTTTCGCATCCTTTTCCGCGAGATCGAGTTGGTTCAGGCCGTCCTCCAGCAGCCAAACCAGACTTTGAAACGCTCGTTTTTGTGAATCAGTTAATAATGGGAACGAAAATGGCCGTGCTTCCGGACGAAGATAAAGTGTCCTGGGTTGCGGTGGAACTCGCTTACTGTCCATATTTTCGTTCCAGATTGACAATCAAGACAATGGGACGACGGTCCCGCGGACTAACGAATGAGAGATGCCCGTGTGACCGAACGACGGGCGATATCGAGGGTAGAATAACTTTCCAGCCATCGCCAGCCGTATCTATTCATCAGATCAAGGCATCGATGTCAAAGCAATCCGATTACAACGAATTCTCCGGTTGTGCCGTACACGTACATGCTCAGTATCAACGGTCCTGGCAAGTTACCAGAATACAGAAACCATTGTAAAAGTGAGCGTGCTAACTTCAGACTGGTGTGTTGGTGGTTTGAATCCCGCCCGGTGTAATCAATTTTGGTCTAACCACACTCGCATGTCGTTCATTTGCGAGTCGCGATAGGTTTTCGCGATGTCTTCAGAATCATCGACACCGGATGCTGGTGATGCGACCGAGTTGTTGCGGCAGTATCGGGCCGGGGACTCGCGGGCGGCGGAGCGGTTGTTTGAATTGTATGCGTTGCGGTTGAGCCGGAGTGCGGAGCGGCATTTGAGTCATCGATTGCAGCGCCGGATGGATGGCGAAGATGTGGCGCAGTCGGTTTTCCGGACGTTCTTTCGGCGGATGGATGCCGGGCAGTTCCAGATCGACAATTCATCGCACCTGTGGCGTTTGCTGGTGACCATCGCCATTCGCAAGGCCCAAAAGGCGGGGCGCCGAGTGGATCTCGAAGTCGATGCGGCCACCGTCCTGGGTGACCGGTCCGATTCGTCCGACGATTGGATCATGACGGCCATGGCTCAGGACCCGGGACCGGATGAAGCGGTGGCGCTGGTCGATCAGATCGAAGGGCTGCTGGAGGGCCTGACCCCGTGGCATGCGCTGGTCCTCGAACAACGCCTGGCGGGCGTGACACCCACGGAAATCTCTCGTGCCCACAATCGCAACCGTGACGCGGTCTATTCGGCACTGAAGGATATGCAGGAACGTCTCGACCGCTCGATGGGCTAAAGGGTCTCATCGAAATAGGTTGCGAGATTCGCTGAAGTAGGACGGCCTTCCAGGCCGTCAATGGCGGGCTGAGAAGCCCGCCCTACAGGGCTTTTAAGTCATTTCGGGAATTCTGCAAAAATCTCGAAATTCTTGCCGACAGATCGGCACCTCTGGCGCAATGCCTCTGTTAGCGGCGAATTTCTGGTGTCAGCCGGGAGATTCTCTCCCCAAGCCAGACGACACGCGGAAGAAATCCGGGGGCAGATGCCTCCCGCTCGCCGGGCCATTGTCTCCAGAAAGGAACTTGCTCATGAACACGGTGTCGCCTCGTTGCTGGACGCTATTTGCTGTTTTGATTGCCGTCTCGGTGGTGGGTTGCAGTGGGTCTGATGGACTGCCTCGGAAGGCCATCCGCGGTGAAATCGTGGGGGCCGAAGGGCGCAACGGGACTTTGACTTTGATCCCTGCGGAAGGCGCAAAAGGTCCGGCCGCGACCACGGCCATCGAGGATGGCGAGTATGAATTCACCAAGCGTACGGGACCGATTCCCGGCAATTACGTGGCCATCGTGCGGTTGGGCAATGTCCCCAATGGCCTGATGCCAGACGCCTGGGCCTTGGGTGGCAAGCCGCTCGATCCGCTGAAACCCCGCGACGCACTGGCCTCGCTGCACGAGCCCGATCGCCTGGTGACGCTACTGGTGCCCCAATCGAGTTCCCTCGACGTCCCTCTGGTCCTGGCAGCATCGCGATAAACGAATGTGGCCATCATCGCTCCGCGTGATGAGCCGCACGTCGCTAAGCGAGAAAAACAGGTTTGACCGCCGCGCGCAGGACTAATTGCAAGTTGCGATCCGTGACTGCTCGGCACGTCACGCGGAGCGATGACGGCTACTTACTGCCACGCTTCGCGTGCTGCGGGGCGCCGCTCAGGTCCGGCTCGGCTCGCCGGACCTGCTTGTCACTCTCGCTGTATGTTCATCCCTTTCAACCAAGGAAACATCATGACTTCTCGTCGCCCACGTCGTTCTGGATTCACGCTGATCGAATTACTCGTCGTGATCGCCATCATCTCGACGTTGATCGCCCTGTTGCTGCCCGCGGTGCAGCAGGCTCGCGAGGCCGCACGGCGGTTGCAGTGCAAGAACAACCTGAAGCAATGGGGCCTGGCCCTGCACATGTATCACGATTCGAACAACGCCTTCCCCATGGGCGCCCGCTGGCCAGGTCAGTGGCTGTGGCGAGCGGCACTGCTGCCTCACATGGATCAGAACAATCTGTATCAGCAGATCAAGTTCAACGCTCCGGGTGTGTGCTTCGACGTGGCGGCCATGTCCAAACCCAACAATCCGACCGACAAGCTGGTCCCCGCCTACTCCTGCCCCAGCGACCCCAATTCCGGGAAGCTGTATACCAACTTCATGGGAGCCGACCACATGCCGACCGATTACCTGGGCGTGACGGGTTCCAGCGACTACGCACAGGACGGGATGTTTTACATCAACAGCCGGGTTCGAGTCAGCGAATTGACCGATGGGACAACCCACATAATAGCCATCGGCGAACGGGGCATCCCCAAAAGTCTGTACTGGGGCTGGGGCCTGTGCGGCGGGACGACATTGGATGCCTTCCTGAGCCTGCAATATGGGTACGCACCAGGAAATGACTCGGGGATTCACGACAACCACTTCTGGAGCCATCACACGGGCGGCGCCCATTTCCTGATGGCCGACGGTGCGGTGAGATTCATCCCTCACAGCATCGATCACAAGACGATGGTTTCGTTGTCGACCCGAGCTGGGAACGAAGTGATGGGCGAGTTTTAGGGAAGTTGTCGGTTGTCTGTTGTCGGTTGTCAGAAACTAGCAGGGTTATTCGAACCGGTCACACCGGTCCGTGAGCCGTGTCGGCTCCGTGACGTACTCCGAGCGGAACGACGCCGGGGGACGTGTCCGTTGTCATTTCGGACGGGCAGGAGTGCCCATCCTACAGGATTTAAAGGAGCAAAAACGTGCAGACTTTGATTGACTTGTTCTATAGCGCGTTGGGTTGTGGACGGGTGGAAGTAAAATTTGTCAAACGGTATGCCGCCGCGAAGCGTGCCCCGTCGGGCAAGACGCTGATCTATCGCTACGAAATCTACCAGGCACCGACGGCGCAAGCGGCCAGGTCCTTCCTGGACTCCAGAACGGTCACGGCAAATTACACGTACCTGACCGTTCTGACACCCGAGGGCAACTGGGGCAAGGATGTCTATTCCCTATACAAAGAGGAGTAATTTCAAAAGGTTGTGTCGAGTTGCCACCTGTTCCTGTGTTATCATGTTTGATCAGTCTGCCGGACGTTCAAATTCCTTGTTGAATCGGGTAGTGGGTCGGTTTGGTAGGCAGGACAATCCTGGCTGTCCTACATCGAGGGACGGACAGGATTGCCCGTCCTACGTCAAACAGAAACTGACTCACCACCCGAATGGATTGATTGTTGCGATTGACTTAAAGGTCGGATCATGTCGCGCTGTCCGCCGCTGCAGCAGTTGTCGGCCTATCTCGACGGAACGCTCCCGTTGGATGATCTGGCGACGGTGGAACGCCATGTCCGGGACTGCATCGTCTGCGAAGCGGTGTTGAGTGATCTACGGGCGCTCCCCAATTCGGTTGCGCGGTCGGTTGGGGCAGTTCCGCTGGGACAAGGCGCAGCACCAGTCGTGATTCACGGTGCTGGCGGGGTCGCCACCGCTGAAGCCGGCCCGGTCAAACTTGGTCCGTACGAATTGTTGCGCAAGCTGGGCCAGGGTGGGATGGGGACGGTGTATCAGGCTCGGCACATCAAGCTGGATCGGATCGAAGCGGTCAAGATCCTGCCCCAGGACCTGATGAAGCATCCCCAGGCGGTCGAACGGTTCGAGCGGGAAATGCGGGCCGTCGCCAAACTCGATCATCCCCATATCGTCCGGGCACATCACGCGGGCGAAGAGCAGGAACAGCATTACCTGGTCATGGAACACGTCGATGGCCAGGACGTGACATCACTGATCAAGCGGTGTGGTCAGTTGAGGATCCCCGATGCGTGCGAGATCGTGCGCCAGGCGGCCGAGGGTTTGCAGCATGCGTTTGAACACGGCATGGTCCATCGCGACATCAAGCCGTCCAACCTGATCGTCTCGCGGAAGGGCGTGGTCAAGATCCTCGACCTGGGCCTGGCATTGGTGGGAAATGAATCGGGCCTCCCGGCGGCGGACCTGACTTCGGCCGGCCAGATCATGGGGACGCTGGATTACATGGCCCCCGAACAGGGCGGGAACGCGCACCAGGTCGATATCCGCGCCGACCTTTACAGCCTGGGAGCCACCCTGTACCACCTGCTGGCCGGCCAGGCTCCGTTTGGCGGACGCAAATATGCCAGCCACATGCAGAAACTTGTGGCCCTGGCCACGGAATCCCCCACGCCCATCCGCGAACTGCGTCCCGAAGTGCCAGTGGAATTGGCCACCCTGCTGCATCGGCTGCTCGTCAAGGACCCACAGGATCGCATTGCGACGCCCGCCGAAGTGGCCATCCAAATCAAGAAGTTCACCGACCGGGCCAATCTGGTAGCCCTCGTCGCGGAAGTTGAGTCAACGGGTACCGAGGCCCCGGTCTCACCGGTGGCCTCCACCGTCAATTTCTCGGTGGCCTCCGAAAGCGGCACGCACCGCGATGTGAAGTTTGGCGCGGCCTCTGCCCAACCATCTCTGCCAGGTAAGGCTCCCGCCGAACCATCTGCAGTGTCAGATAAAGCAGGAGTTGGTGCTAATCCTATCTCCCCTCCCCCCGGCCCCAAAGAGCGAACAGGGGCGGGGGGAGGGGAGCCAATTTCTTTAGATGAGTCACGCGGTCCCGCAAGCAACGAATCCATCACGGTCGCCCCAACACACCTGTCATCACGAACTCGCCAACGTCGGCTGCTCGCATTGATCGGTGTGGTAGCGGTAGCCGTGCTGGCCTTCGTGGTGATCCGCGTCTCAACCAATCGCGGCGATCTCGTCATCACCAGCACCGATCCCGGCGTGAAGGTGGCGGTCAAGAAGAGCGGCAAGACGGTTGACGAGTGGGAACTGAAACAAGGCGAAAACAAATACACGCTGTGGTCCGGCGACTACGAAGTCGAACTCTCCGGCCAATTCGACGGCCTGACGGTCAAACACGGCCAGTTCACCCTGACCCGCGGCGGCACGCGACAGGTCCTGATTGAGCGGACAAAGAATGTCGACTCCCTTGGAAGTGCCGTAGTGGCAATTCCCAAATCCGGATCCGCAACACCGACAAACGGAACAACCGATGCGCCAGCTGATTATGCCGCTGAGCGGAAGGCGGCAGAATGGGTGTTGTCGGTCGGCGGCATTCTGGACCTGATTGACGAGCAGGGCCGGAGATGCAAACTAGTCGATGGCATGTTGCCCACACAAACATTTGCGATTTCCGGGGCCATAATTGAAGACAACCCTACAGTTAGGGATGACGACCTGGCAAACTTGGGACGTTGTCGGCGGATGGTCTATCTCCTTCTCGGTAAAGTATCCATCACCGGTTCGGGTCTAAAGCACCTGGCAACTGTCAGCAGTCTGCAACGTTTGAATCTCATCGCAATTGACACCTTAAATGACAAGGGTATGGAGTCGATAGCGTTACTACACCAAATCCGTGAGTTAGAAATCGTCGAGCTTCTTAGTATTACCGATAAGGCGATGGAATCTATTGGGAAATTAAGACAACTGGAGAGGGTTACGTTCAACGTTCCATTGATTGGCGATTCCGGGTTGGCCAGACTTGGTGAAATGTCGCACCTGCGCACGATTCATGTTGGAAATCGCACAACCGACTCCGGCATTATACAACTGCTCAAAGATCATCCTCAGCTTCAATCGCTGGGAGTCACCGACTCAAGATTACCGCCAAAACGGACTCTGGTGCCACTTGCGAACGCGCGCAACCTCCGCGAATTGGCAGTGACTGGCAGTCAGATTACGATCGAGGGGCTGGAAGTCCTCCAAAGAATTCCAACTCTCGAGTCGCTGGATGTTGGCACTCATCTTTCGACTGACGACGTATTGCGAATTGCCAAGGTCTCTCAGCTAAAAAAACTGAGACTTCACTTCAGTCACGCCAATAGTCCGAGTCCCGGCGACCTGGCATTCGAAGCGCTCGTTGACTTACGTTTGCTTGAGGATCTGGATGTCCAAGGCCACGCAGCGTCCCCTTCCGACAAGGTCTTGGAAACATGGTCAAAATTGCCTCAATTGAAAAAACTGTATTTACGCCACGACGACGGTAAACGCCGTTACACAACAACTGGGATTGCCACCTTCCGTAAAATCCGGCCCGATGTGGAACTCAATGTCGATGGCATTATATATCCAGCCACGCCAAGAGCCGAAATAGCGTCAACTCTTGAACAAGGGATTCGGTCACCACAAGCGGTTCGCCGCAGTCCCTGGGACGCACTCGATCCGGGTTCGATTCCCGAATCCGAACTCGGATCGAGCTTACCAGCCGAAGTTGTCGCGGTCTTGGGTTCGCATCGGCAGCGGCATGCTCACTCAATCTCGAGCGGTATTGCCGTGCGGCCGGATGGGAAACGGTTTGCCACGATGGGACGCGATGGCATGCGATTCTGGGATGGCACGACCTTCCAGGAATTGGGCCGTATCGGTCTCGCCGAACGCAATGGCCCGTCGAGTTATGAGACCGCCGCCTATTTCGCCCAGGGTCGAAAACTCGTCGTTAGCTGGCAATGGAGCAACGGTGAAGTCTGGCAATTGGATGACAGCGGCCTAAAGGTGGTCTCGACAGAACCCCTTCCTGCAGGCAACAGCGAACGGATGTCACGAGCGAGATTCATTGTTTCCCCGAATGATCGCTGGTTGATCCGCCAGAAGGATTATTTCTCCAACAATCATTTGACACTGTTCTCCCTGGCCGACGACAAGTACCGAATCGTGGCCGAGTACCCCGACTATCACGGTGCGGATTTTTCTCCCGACAGTCGATTCCTGGCGATCTGTGGAGGAAAAGACAAGTCGGTTCGAGTACTCGAACTTGGTAAGGACGAGCCCGTCGAACGACAGGTCTTGAAGCCAGGTACCGAAGCCACCGCCGACCATCCGTCGCTCGGATTCCTGCATTTGGCCTATGTGTCCGACGGGCGACTGGCCACCGCCGACGGCAACGGCCGCACGTGGTTCTGGGATCTGGAAATAGACTCGGACAAGCCGCTGTTTTCCGCCAAGGGTTCGGATCCCCAGTACCCGCTGCATGCCGCCCGGACCGCGCCGATTGTGGAATGTGCCGGAGTCGTCTGGTCGGTCGAAGCGACTCAGGCCAAGGTTATTTACCAAGCGCTTTTTGGGGGCGAGGCCCACGGCGAATCGGCCCGACCGGAATCAAATCTCCATGCGTTCGCGCTGCTGCCTGATGGCCAGACCGCCATTTCGGGTCATCTCAATGGGTCCGTCCGGATTTGGGATTTGACCGGCGAGAAAGTGAAGGAGCGGAATCCGCTGGTGGTCCAACCGCTGGGCAGTCCCTACGTACATCTGGTCCAGTTGCTGGGAGTGATCGCGACGCGGGACGAACAGAATCATTTGCGGTTGTGGCAGCCGACCGCGAAGGGGTTGGTCGAACATCCCGCCAGCCAGTCGGACGAACTTGCGAATTGTCTGCCACTCACGGCATCGGAGGACGGCAAGTTGTTGGTGACCGGTGCCACCAATGGCACCGGCTGCGTGATCTGGAATTGGGATGGCGAACACCTGACTCCCCACCTGCGAGTCGGCCGGTACGGCACGCGGTCGGCGTCGCTGAGTTCGGATGGTCGTCTACTGGCGATTGGACAACATTGGGAAGAAGGGGTCGATGTCTGGGACATCACCGCGCGCCCGCCAAAATTGGAGCGGTCACTGCCTCCGCCCGACAACAAAATTGGCGGCGATCAGGTCCTGTTTGTGAAGGGCGATTCCCAGGTCATCACCAAGATGGGGCCGGCCCATACGATCTGGAATCTGGCGGATGAGCAGCCGGTGGCCAAACCACTGTTGCTCAATCAATTAGAGGGCAGTCCCCTCGCATATTCTTCCAGCCACAATCTGCTCCTGGCGGTCACGAGTGGAACTCAACTGCTAACGTTCGGCAAGTCACCACCCCAGCCATTGTATTCACTGCCTTCGAATCTCAGTGAACGCGGCAGCGCGGCATTTTCGGGTGATGGAAAACAGGTGGCGGTCACCGACTATCGCCACGGCGACCAGACATTCCTGGATGTCTACAACACTGAAACGGGACTGCGACAGCATCGCATCCCACTGCTTTTCAGCCCGCGTCGCATGGCATTCACCCCGGACAACCGTCACCTGGTCACCGCCAACGAGAACGGCACGGTTTACGTACTGCGTCTGAGCGACGGCCGGAACGGTGCATCTGCCAAGACCGAATCCAAAACGGCCTCGCCAAACACGGGTTGGCACGGTCGGCCAGCCGACGCACCGCCTGCCGCCATTGCCCCGCTCAATACCGACCAGGCGAAGACGCATCAGCAGGCTTGGGCGAATTATCTGAAGGTGCCGGTCGAATACACCAACTCCATTGGGATGAAGTTCCGCCTGATTCCGCCGGGTGAGTTCCTGATGGGATCGACCAAGGCTCAAATTGAGAATGCCGTTCGGCAACAACCGGCGTCGGCGGTCGAGAACATCAAATGGTGCCGCAATGAAGGGCCGCAACACAGGGTGATTTTGACTCGTCCCTTCTACCTCGGCGTCCATGAGGTGACTCAACGACAGTTCGAGGCCGCGACCGGGCGGAATCCGTCGCTGTTCTCGCGCGAAGGACAACGCAAGACGGACGTGTCAGGCGTCAACACGGACAACCATCCGGTCGAATTCGTCAACTGGGCTGATGCCGCCGAATTCTGCGCGAATCTCGACCAGCGGGAGAAATTGAAACCGTTCTATTTCCGGTCCGGTTCGAACGTGACGCGACTCGCCGGCGGGACTGGCTATCGGCTGCCGACGGAAGCCGAATGGGAGTTTGCCTGCCGGGCCGGAACAATCACGAATTACTGGAACGGCGATAGCGTCGAGAACCTGATGCAAGTCGGCTGGTTCAACGACAATTCGGGCAATCGGACCCACGCGGTCGGAGAACTGCAGGCGAATCCGTTTGGTCTCTTTGACGTTCACGGCAACGTCCATGAGTACTGCCAGGACTGGTATGATGATGGCTATTATGAGTCTCTCGTCGCGGAGCAGCCGGATGCCGTCAGCGATCCGGCCGGCCCCCCGGCGCGACCGAACAGTGTTGCCGCGGTGCGGGGCGGCGGGTGCCAGAACCGGGCAGTTCTGTCTCGTTCGGCCAGTCGCCTCCCCTTCAGCGGCGGGGCCGCGACCAGTAGTCAATACGGCTTTCGCGTCGTGTTGACCGTCGATGCCGTTAACGAGGCGCTGGCTGCGGAAAACAACGGCATTGATCAAGACCGCGACGTCGCGTGGTGGGCATTGACACATGGCGGCGAAGTCGTGATTGAGCTGGATGGAACCGGGACAACCATCAATTCGGTGGCGGGGCTGCCGGCCAACAAGTTCTCCGTTAACCAAGTCTATCTGCATCATCGGCCGATGCGGGTCGATGGCCTCGAAAAACTGTTCGGGCTGCCGCGATTGCATGTTCTGCGTTTGGTCGAAGTGCCCTTCGGCGACGAATGCACCAGGTCGATCGGACGTCTCACGGGCCTGCTGCATCTGCAACTCAACAACTGCAAGATCACCGATGTCGGACTGGCTCGCCTGAAGGATTTATCGAAGCTGCAATACCTCGATCTCAACTGGCAGCCGGGAATCACGGACAAGGGACTCGAGGTCGTACGGGGCATGAGGCAACTCGGGCAGATCAGCATGATACAGACGAGTGTCACGGATGCCGGGCTGGAACACTTGCGCGGCTTGCCACTGCAAGATCTGGCACTGAATTCCACCAAGATCTCGGATGCCGGGATGAAACACATCTCCGAATTCAAAGCACTTGGGGTGTTGGGCATCAGTCATACTTCAGTGACGGATGAAGGAGTGTCCCAATTGCGGACGCTGTCGAACCTGCGAATGCTCTCGCTCGCCAAGACCAGCGTGACCGATCGCGCCCTGGAACACCTGACCGGGATGCCCTTGCTGCGCGAACTGGTCGTCTTCGACACGAAGGTGACGAAACAGGGAATCGCCGCACTTCAGAAGCAACTCCCCAGTTGCAAGATTGTGACAGAAGACCCAATACGCATGAAGAATGATGAGTGAGTCGGTCAGAGGACGGAACATGTCAAATTGTCCGCCAATGGAGCAATTGTCCGCGTACCTGGAGGGGACGCTGCCCGAGTGGGATCTGCCCACGGTGGAAGCGCATGTGCGGACGTGCCTGTTGTGCGACGGACTACTGAGCGATTTGAAGTCGCATCCGCAATCGGTCGTGCGACAAGCACTCGTGTCTCATCAGAATGGAACACCGGCAGCAGTGATCGTTGCGCCCAACGACGCCCTGGTGGCCTCGGCCAATTTGCCGCCCACACAATTTGGCCCCTATCAGTTGATTGCGAAACTGGGACAGGGGGGGATGGGAACGGTCTACAAGGCCCGGCACACGACGTTGGATCGGATCGAAGCGGTCAAGGTACTCCCTCACGAACTACTGCAACATCCCCAGGCGGTGGAACGCTTCAAGCGGGAGATGCGGGCTGTGGCCAAGCTCGACCACCCCCATATCGTCCGGGCACACCACGCTGGCGAGGAAGGGGGACAGTATTACCTGGTCATGGAGTTCGTCGATGGCCGGGACGTCGGTTCGCTGCTCAAAGAGTATGGCCGACTGAGCGTTCCCAATGCTTGCGAGATCGTACGACAGGCCGCCGACGGCTTGCAACATGCCTACGAACATGGCCTGGTGCATCGCGATATCAAGCCGTCGAATCTGATCGTGTCGCAAAAAGGTGTGGTGAAGATCCTCGACCTGGGCCTGGCGTTGGTCGGCAGCGAAGCCGGGGTGCCTGACGGGGAGCTGACTTCGACCGACCAGATCATGGGAACGTTGGATTACATGGCCCCGGAACAGGCGGGCAATGCCCATCAGGTTGACATTCGGGCCGACCTCTACAGCCTGGGCGCCACCCTGTATCACCTGTTGACGGGACAAACGCCGTTCGGCGGGCGACGCTATGCGAAAGTCCTGCAGAAGCTTCACGCCCTGGCGACGGAATCGCCGCGATCAGCCGCAGAATTGCGAGGGGACCTCCCCGCGGATCTGGTGGCCTTGTTACAACGCTTACTCGCGAAGCAACCGCCGGACCGGTGTGCCATCCCAGCGGAAGTCGTGGACGCTTTGCGGCCCTATGCCACGGGCAGCAATTTGGCCACTTTGCTGCACAAACCTGCGCAGCCCAACCAAGCCCAAGTCCTGCCCGGGGCATCGACCCTTGATTTCTCGGCGTTCCCCCAGGGTGGCACCGACCGAGATTTGATGCGCCCTCCTTCAGTCCCCGTCCCAGGGTTGAATTTGGCGATGCCGAATTCCCCACAACTCCCGGTGCAGGAGAAATCGCCTCGCGTGAAGAAGCGTCGGTCGCTCGTCAAACTGATCGCAGCGATGGTGTTTGTCCTATTATTGGGAGCAGTCGTCATCCGGGTCACCACGGATCGTGGCGAATTGATCATCACCAGTTCTGATCCCGATGTGAAAGTCCACATCACCAAAAGTGGCAATTCAGTCGATGAATGGACATTGAAGCAGGGCACCAACACATTCACGCTTTGGTCTGGCGAATACAAAGTCGAACTGGCCGGCAAATACGATGGGCTGACGGTGAAAGGCAGCACGGTCACGCTCACGCGCGGAGACACTCGGCAGGTTCACATCGAGCGCATCCCGAATTCCGTGGCAGCCGATGCGTATCCCGGGGAAAAGCCTGTTGATCCCAAGTCGCCAGAAAAGACGCGCGTCCCGCCCATACCCCGAGAGATGCAATCATTACAGGCGAAGGCCGCATTGAGTAATCGCTATCGACTGACGGTCATCGAAGCACTGCCAGATTACCCCGTGTGGTGCCAGCCTGTGGATATCGCCGAGAACGGTGACATCCTGGGAACATGTGCGACGTCCAAGACCAGTTGCGTTTTCGTTCGCTCCAACGGTGTTATGCGCGAACTTGATCTGCCGAAAGATCGTTATGCCTATCCCAAGCGAATCACGTCGAGGGGCCAGGTTTTTGGAACGCTGACGACCAAAACGAAGCCCTATCACAGCATGCCCTTCGTTGTCGAAAATGGCCAGCTACGCCTCATGGAGCAAAAACTGAACACCCGGTTGAACGGAGCCAATCAGGCCGGTGTGGGAGTTGGAACACGAGGTCCGACCGAGACGAGCGGCGAATTCGCCGTGCTGCTTCAGGATGGCAAAGTGAACGACCTACAACTGCCACAGAGTGCCTCCGAGTCCCGGGCCTTCGCAATCAATAATCGCGGCCAGGTGGCGATTGACTTTTTTGCCGTGCGAAATGGAAAGAAGGACTGGTGGTCGGGCATCGTGGACGGACAGCAGGTTGTCGAATTCGGAACATTCGCGGGAACCAACGAGACAAACGCCAGCGACATTAATGACGCCGGCGACGTCATTGGAACTGCCAAAGGAATTGATGACGACGGCCGGGAGCGTGAGCAGCCGTTTCTCTTTCGCAACGGGAAGTTGGTGGAAATACCCGTATTGAGCGGATTCAATCAAGCGTCCGCGTTGCGGATCAATTCGAATGGGCAAGTCGTCGGCTATGCCTTTCAACGGAACGGGGGGCAACACGCATTCTTATTTCAGCGGGGCCGTTTATACGATTTGAATCCTGATGGCTGGATGTATTCCAAGGCCACAGCCATCAACGCTACGGGTCAGATCGTCGGCGAAGGCAAGCGAGCAGGACAAGATAAGACCGTCGGCTTCCTGTTGGACCCGATTTCCGAGAAGACGTCAACCAGCATTGCCGACCAATCCCTCGCGGCCCTTCCCGCACGGGTGATCTCGCCGTCCACCGGGATGCAGTTTGTCCTCATCCCACCGGGAACATTCCGCATGGGGTCGACCAAGAATGACGCACTGCGGTACGCCGCCAATTCACGATTCGACGACACCACCGCGGAACAGCCGCAGCATTTTGTCAACATTTCCAAGCCGTTTTACCTGGGGACCTACGAGGTCACACAGGACGAGTACCAGCGGGTGATGGGTGTCAATCCCAGTCACTTTGCGAAGCTCCCGGACAAAATGGAAAACGTCGAGGGTCAGGAGACCAACCGATTTCCGGTAGAGATGGTCTCGTGGTTCGACGCCGTGGAATTCTGCAACAAGCTCAGCCAGCGGGACAATCTTCCCGAGGCCTATCAATTGAAAGTCACCGAACGCCGGCGTGGCACCATTGTCGAAGCGGATGTGAAACTGACGGATGCTGATGGCTACCGCTTGCCGACCGAAGCAGAGTGGGAATACGCCTGCCGGGCCAATACCACCAAGGCCTTCCACTTTGGCGAAGAGCTCAATGGACACCACGCCAACATCGATGGCACTCACCCTTTTGGAACAAAAGTCGCGGGACCGTCGCTGAGCCAAACCTCGGACGTCGGTTTGTACAAACCGAATGCGTTCGGTTTGCATGACATGCACGGCAATGTCTCGGAATGGTGTCAGGACATGTCTGATATCGCGGTCTATTCCACGCGGGACAACCTCACGGTCGATCCTCTGGTCTCTTCCAGCACCAATTCGACAGCCCGCATCGAGCGTGGCGGGTACTGGGGTTGCTGGGCGGTGTCCGGACGATCGGCGTGCCGACAATGGAACGTGCCCAGTTATCAAAATCGTGCGTTGGGTTTCCGAGTCGCACGAGGTCGAATCGGTTCTCTCATGTCGATCATGCCAGTCCCATCTGCTCCTCAGCAGATCCAATCGACGGCGACCAACAAGCAGACCGCGATCGGTTTCGCCGGTACGCAGGCGGGTGCAGAGCGTGATGACAATAAGCTGAAGATGAAATTCTGCTGGTGTCCAGACGGTCGATTTCAGATGGGCAGTCCCACGAACGAAGACGAACGTGCCCCGAACGAGGATCAGATTGACGTTGAAATGTCCGGCTTTTGGATGAGCAAATATGAAGTCACGCAGGGCGAATGGCAGTCCGTGATGGAAAGCACGCCCAGCGAGTTTCCGGGGGAACGGATGCCGGTCAATAATGTGTCGTGGGACGATGCGAATGCGTTTGTGGAGAAACTCACCATTGTGGAACGCAGCGCTGGAAAATTGCAAAACGATTGGTCGTATCGACTCCCCTCAGAGGCACAATGGGAATACGCCTGCCGTGCCGGAACGACCTCGCCGTTCGCTTTTGGTAATTCACTGACGATGGAACAAGCTAACTTTCCGGGGCAACTGAGTGCCGCTGGCAAAATGACCGGCCTGAATCGCCCGGTGGATGTCGGTAGCTATCAACCCAATCGCTGGGGGCTGTGTGACATGCACGGCAATGTCGCGGAATGGTGTCGCAATGCCTGGGAACCGAGCCTGGTCAATGGTCTCGGTTCGGAAGCGACGGTGGGGATACATTCACGCATTCGTCGCGGCGGGGCATTCAACCAGTTGCGAACCTGCCAGCGATCCGCTTACCGCGACTCGGCACCCCATGAGACGAAACGGGCATTTATTGGTTTTCGCGTTGTGCTCGAGCGAACTACCAAACCGGTCGCGGCGCTGACAACGAATTTAGCGCCGTCGACAACTTCCGTTCCACCGAAACGCGACCGACCCAGCGCCACGAATGCCAAGGCCAGCGGAAAAGTGTGGCACGGCTGGCCCGCCAATGCTCCGCCACCAGCGGTGGCACCGTTTGATGCCGATCAGGCCCGGCGACATCAGGATGCCTGGGCGACGTATCTCGGCGAGCCGTCTCGCAACAAGAAGAACTCGATCGGGATGGAGTTGGCCTTGATCCCGCCCGGCACATTCACGATGGGCAGCCCCGCCGCCGAACGCTGGCGGAAACCAGACGAGGGGCCGGTGGACGTCACGCTGACCAGTCCTTACTGGCTGGGAACGTGCGAAGTGACTCAGGCCGAATGGGAAGAAGTCATGCGGGACGGAATTTCGGCCAAGTATCCGGAAAGCTTGCGTTCAATGGTGGGGCCGCAGTTTCCCGTGTCTTTCATCAGTTGGCATGACGCGGGCGAATTCTGCAAGAGACTAACCGACCGAGAACGACGGGCAGATCAGCTGTCCAAGGATTGGGAATACGCATTACCAACAGAGGCTCAATGGGAGTTCGCGTGCCGCGCGGGAACGACAACCACATACAATTGTGGCAACGATGAAAAACTGCTGCCGGAATTCGCCTGGTTTGCGAGCACCAGCAACAACCACGCTGTGGCAGTCCGTGGTTATCGCTCGAACTCGTTCGGGCTGTATGACATGTTGGGGAATGTCACAGAGTACTGTCGGGATTCGTACGGCAACTCGCTGCCCGGCGGAATCAACCCCCTCGTGCCGATCGGACCGAATTCATCTCAGTGCGTACAACGTGGAAACTTTTGGGGTGGTCACAGTAACGCCTGTCGGTCCGCATTTCGCAGCATGGGGGGGATTAATGCTCTTGGAGGCTCGACCGGATTTCGCATTGCTTGTATTTCGACAAGGGAGGTGCTTTCAGATAACGCCAGATCCGCTTCGGCCACCACTGTTGAACGGGATCCGCCTATGGTTGTACCGCTGCCAGCGCGATCAAACTACGTCGGTGTCGTCCCTGGAGAGGAACGCGATGACAACGGCCTGAAACTCAAATTCTGCTGGTGCCCTGAAGGGGAATTCCTGATGGGTCGACGGAAGGGCGAATCGTCTCAGGATCCCGTGGAAGACCCGGTCCAGGTGCAGCTCAGTGGTTTCTGGCTGGGCAAGTACGAGGTGACGCAACGTGACTGGGTGCAGATGATGAAGACCACGCCTTGGAGCGGCAAGGAAGCAGTTCGAGAAGGCGGCAGCTATCCAGCGACTCTCGTGAGTTGGACTGATGCTGATGAATTCTGCCGGAAGCTGACGGAATCGGAACGGAAGTCCGGCCGATTGCGCGCGAATGAGAAGTATTCGCTCCCCACGGAGGCCCAGTGGGAATATGGTTGTCGCGCCGGAAGCACGGCGGCCTACACGTTTGGGGCCGATCCGAAGCGGCTCGGCGAATTCGCCTGGTATCGCGATAACGCAGGGAATAACGGCGAAGCGTACCCCCATCCGGTCGGCTTGAAGCTGGCCAATGCCTGGGGGCTGCACGATATGCATGGCAATGTGTGGGAATGGTGCCACGATTGGGACAGTCGCAAACTGCCGGGTGGTCGAGACCCAGCCATCACAGAGCGAGTTGATGTCCCCTGGCGGACACTACGCGGCGGGTGCTTTGAGAATTACAGCCAAAACTGTGTCTCTGGCTGGCGAGCCGGGAATGATCCGGAAAGCAGAGAGAATATCAAGGGATTCCGGGTGGCCCTGGTTCGAGTCTCCGCAGATGCGAAGGCATCTTCCACGACGCCACCCACGAGACCCGACAATCCCAAGACCCCGGTGACTGGCGGAATCTCAGTGGGAAAGCCGCTACTGAAACCCGTACCCGTGACTCTCAACCTCAAGCCCGAACCGGTTGAACTGCCGGTAAATTCAGCGCTGTCTCCGTCGGCCTGGGTGACACGTCCGGCGACCATTCCCGGTGTCGTCTCGTGGACGATCCAGTTGCGACGCCCGCTGGGGGAAGAACGTGACTTGCAGTTCAACCCGGATGGGACGCAGTTCGCCACGGCGGGGGCGGATCGCACTGTTCGCATTTGGGATCGCTCAGCGGGTCGAGTGGTAAGCGCCTTGGTGGGACCGACGGTTGCCGGTGATGCTCCGATTCTCTCGGTGAGCTGGTCGGCGTGTGGCCGATTCATTGCCGTCACCCATTCCGATCAGGGCGTGCGGGTCTGGCAGGTGGCTACGGGGCAGCCGGTGGCCTGGGTTCCCGCCCCGGTCAGGATGGCCCGGTGGTCTCCGGATAATCGTTATGTCGCGCTCGCGGAAATTCACAAGGTCATCCTGTGGGACGCTCTGGAACAACGGGTCGCCAAAGAGTTCGTGCTGCCAGACACGGTGGGGCAGTTGGTAACTGTGGCGTGGTCCCCCGAGGGAACGCAATTGGTGGCCGCCAGTCGCCAGGCGGGGATCTGGCTGTGCGACATGGCGACCGGCTCGGCAACCCGCTTCAAGGCGTCGGAAAGCATTCCCAATCTGGGTGCCTTAGCCTGGTCGCCGGATGGGCAACTGATCGCGGCCTGTTCCGAGCAACGTATCGGGTATCTGTTCCGCGCCGCGGATGGCACAAAGCTGGATTCGTTTCCGGTCAAGGGATTTCCCCCCGACGTGGATTGGTCGCCCGATGGTCGTTCGGTCTGCTTCCCCGAATCAATCATCCGCGATGTGAAATCAGGATCCATGCGCGATGCCCCCGGTTATCGAATCGGCGGGGCGGCCCGCGCCTGGTCACCAGACGGTGAAGCCATTTATGAAACGGGACAGAACGGTCTGACCGCACGGCTCGATCTGCGGTTGGCGAAAATGGACATCCTGACCGATTTGAATCACAACACCTGCGAACCGGTCTGGTCACCGGACGGCGGAGTGCTGGGCGTGCATCATGGTCGAGCCGGCAGTGGTCCCCTCTATGTTTGGGGAGGCGATCCACAACAACTGGCAAAGACCTTCGACAGGACCATGGGAAAAATCACGTGGGTTCCGCCCGGCCGAACTCTGGCCATCGGCAAGGTGGTGGAATCGCCGCAGGGATTTGTCGAGTTTCTGAACACGGAAACCGGCAAGATCTCGCAGACGTTGACGCTCCCCAAAGTTTGGTCATTTCAAAGGGCTGCTTCACCCAATGGTGATCTATTGGCGACACTGAACTCCGATCACGTTCTGCGAATCTGGAATGTTCAAACACAGGCGCTGTTGCGCGAATTGCCGCTGCCAAATGAGCGGCCGACCAATTATGAGCTCTCATTTTCACCGGATGGAAAGTGGCTGGCGTTTAGCGGTTACAAGAATTCGGATTCCTACCTCTGGATTTGGAACACGTCGGATTGGAGTGTCGTGGAAAAAGTTTGGAAGGATTCTTCTCTGTGGGGGGCGGTCTGGTCGCCCGATAGCCGCGAATTTGTGGGTGATGGTCGGATAGTCACGCTGCCGCAGGGCACCGAGCGTCCCGATCCCGATAAGTCTGGCCGTTTGCAAGCCTGGACGAAGGGCGGGACGCGGATCTCGACGACCAATGAAAGGTGGGTGATCAAGACAGGCGGCAAACAGCAAGCGATCGAATTCCGACCCGATGGATTTCGCCCGATCCATTTCAGCGTGTCGCCGGACGAACGGTATCTGGCGACGGGTGATCCCAACGGAATCGGCATGATCTGGGACTTGAAGTCCTGCGAACTGTTGCTGAGCTTTTTGCTGATACCCGAAAAACACCGACCGTTGGCGATCAACCCAGAGGGACACTACCGCAGCGATACCGATGTGTCGGATATTCTGGTGTACGTCGTGCAAACCGCCGACGGACAACACACGCTCACCCCGGCCGAATTCGAAATGCAGTACGGCTGGAAAAACGATCCGACCGCGGTCGTCTTCCCCAATGGAAAGCCGTGATGCTGATTTCAAGACACGCGAAGCAAGCGAGGACGCTTGCTCTACGTAGCACAAGCGTCCCCGCTTGTGCAGACTGCTACGCAAAGTACCAGCATAAGGACAGTGTGCAGACCACGAGCAAGACAGCCCAGGTACGGTCGCTTTGCCACCAGGCGGGCGGGATGGGGCTGTCGTCACTGGGATTCTGGCGATAGGTCCACCACAGGTATTGTTCCCGCTCGGCACTGCGTTCGGATTGGGTGATTGCACTGACCAGAATCAAGATGATGTAACTGGCGACCGAGGCCAGTCCGGCGCGGTGGAAGGCTTGGAGATCGTGATCGAGCAACCGGTCCGCGCCCTGCTCGAATAAGACCGAGGTGACTGGTCCGGCGATAATACAGGCGACAGCCCCGGTCGGCGTGACATAGCGTTGGAAAATACCGGCCAGGAACGCGATCAGGACTCCAGGGACCAGGTAGGCATTGTAATCGGCCATCGTGTTGAAAATGCCCCCTTTGGTCTCGCCGAATTGCAGCGACAGCCAGATGGCAATAGCCACCAGCACGACCATGGCGATGCGGCCCACCCAGATCAGCCGCATCTCAGACGCGTTTGGTCGCACGTATTTCTGATAGATATCGAACGTATACAGCGTCGCAGTGGAATTCATCATCGAGTCAATTGTCGACAGGATGCCGCCCACCAACCCGGCCATCACCAGGCCCACCAGCCCATAACCGGTCGGGACAAGGGCCCGCGTCAATACGGCAAAGGTCGTGTCACTTTGAGTGTTGACATCGATGTTCACGATGTAGGCGGCGGCCATGCCGGGCACGATGCACAGGAAGGGGATCAGCAACTTGAAGAAGCCCGCCACGATGATGCCCAATCGTCCGTCCCAGCCGGTCTTCGCCCCCAGGGCTCGCTGCACCATATATTGGTTCGTTCCCCAATAATAGAAGTGCAGCACCATCAATCCGGTTAAGACTCCGGTCCACGGGAGTTGCGGATGATCGGCTGGAAAAAAGACGTGAAACTTGGTGGGACTTTTGGTCAGCAATCCCGAGATGCCGCCGACATTGGGATGCCAGATGGCCAGCACGGCAATGATCGCCGACCCGATGAGCAGCAGAATGCTTTGGACTACATCGGTGTAGATGACCGCCTTCAAACCACCAAAGACGGTGTACGCTGCCGCGACGAGCGACAGGATCCAAACCGCCAGTGAGTAGCTGATGGCATAGTCGGTACCGGCCGTCAGCGTTTCGACCGTAACGGCACCCAGGATCAGCGTGCCGCACATCTGGATCAACAGGAAGGCAATGTTCGATACCGAATACAACAACCGGCAACGGTCGTCGTAGCGCCGACCGAGGAATTCGGACAGCGTGTAAACCCCCATGCGGCGATACAAAGGCAGAAAGAAATAACACAGCATCAACAGGCCGCAGATGGCCCCGAATTCAAAATTGGCCTGAGCGAAGCCCTCTTTCAAGCCGGCACCCATCATGCCAACCATGTGGTGCGAACTGATGTTCGTCCCGAAGATCGACCCCGCCACCGCCCACCACGCGACACTCTTCCCCGCCAGAAAATAATCGCTGGTCCCCTCCTCCTTGCGTCCGACATACATCCCGAACAACGTCACTGCAATGATGCTGACAACCAGGATCACCAGATCCAGCGTATGCATCGGCAAACTGGCAGCTTGAGCGAGCAGCATGGGCACTACGATCATTTCCAAGAGATCTGGGCAATCATCAATTGCCCCGAGCAGCAAATCTGACGGGACTCCAGTCGGTCAGTGTACTGCAATCGTGCCGATCCGCAATTGAATGGCGATTGTGACTATCGGCGATGTTTAATCAGGGCATCCAAAATTCCCTGTTCGCTAGCGGCGGCTTGTGTCAAGCCCGCGAGGTATTGCAGGCGCAGGTTGGAATCGCGGTTGATTTCGGCCGTCGAGAGCCAGTCGGTCAGTTCGCTGCCATAGGCTACGAACGCCCCTTGAAAGGTTTCCGGGTCGATGTAGCCCACATCGACCAGCGAGTTGCGGATCTCGGGGCTGGTGTTCCATTCGATTGCAACCAGGGCGGGATCGAGTCGCGATTCGTCGAGGGATCCAACGGCGATCATGTCGTACCCATACAGATTGCCCTGGCCGCTGTAGAGCGCCGCGTGGGGGAACACCTTGAGAAGCGTGGCCAGTTCGCACTTCACGGCGGCTTCGCTGCTTTCGTACAACGGCACCCACTGCGTGACGACTCCGCCGGGATTCAGATGTTCGCGGCAGAGTTGGTAGAACTCCTGGGTGTACAGCGACGCGGCCCCGCGGACCCAGGGGTGGATGGGGTCGGTGCTGATGATGTCGAATTTCTCTCGGGTCGTCGCCAGGAAATGCCGGCCGTCGTCGATGACGACTTCCAGCCGGGGATCGTCCAGGGCTCCGTGATTCTGTGGCCCGAAGTATTTGCGAGCCGCCACCGTGACCTGCCGTTCGATCTCGCACAGCGTCAGTTTTTCGACCGACTTGTGTTGCAGGATGGCCCCGGCCGTCATGCCACTGCCACAGCAGATGACCAGGACCTTGACCGGTCGCCCGTGGACCATGGCAGGCAGATGTCCCAACAAACGCTGAGTTCGCATGTCGCTGGCGAGAGTGGATGCTTCCACTTTTCCCGCCACGTGAAACGACCGCATGCCGTCTTCCGATCGATCGGCAATCACGATCGCCGAATCCATGCCTTCAGCCACAAACACGTAATTGCGATTCGGCCACTCATCGACGAACCGCCCCCATGCTAAAAGTCCATTCGGAATGACCGGCACAAGGAACACAACACAACAACCGACGGCGACTGTTAATAAAACCAGTGAGGCAGCCAGGTAGGTCCGGCGAGCCGAGCCGGACCCGAGCGTCGACTGGGCTGGAGAGCAAGGCAAAGCCTGCGCATTCGAAACTGATTCGGGTGCCTTCGCGTGCCGAAGTTGCTCTGGGATGATGCGGCCGGAATTGCGCTCGGGTGCTCCTCGGCTCGGAGCACCTACACGTCGGCGTATCAGCATGAGGAGTCCCGAGCACCCCGCCAGCAGCGTCAGGCTTTGAATCGCGATGCGGGTACCCGCGAGTGGAATCGCCAGCAGGCTGATTCCCAACGCTCCGGCCACCGCGCCTAAGGTGTTCGCGGCGTACAACCGCCCGACGACGATGCCGTGGTCGCGGTGGTCGTCCGACACGGCCGCGATCGCGAGCGGAAAGCTGGAGCCCCATAGTAACGTTGCCGGCAACAGCGCCGCAGCAGCGCGGGCTACATCACACAGGATCTTCATTCGCAGCGATAATTCGTCGTGATCGTCGCTCCACCAGTAAGGCAGCACCTGCACGATCATGATGCCCGCGAAAGGAATCGCCACGGCCAGCAGCAACTGATTTATAGCCAGAGCCAATCCGGGCGATTTGACCCGCCGAACCAGGGCTGCCCCGACGGCGCTGCCCAGCGTCAAGCCCGTCAAAAACACAGCCAGAATCAGCGAAAACGTGTAAACCGTCGGACCAAACAACAGCGCCAGCAACCGGGTCCACACGACTTCCGACCCCAACGCGGTCAAACCGGACAGGCCAATCACGAGCGCGACGATCCGCTGGTGGCGCGATGTTATGTTGACGTGCGGGGATGACGGATCGGGAACTTGCGATTCATTTGAAGAAATTGTCTCCCCTCGCCCCCGTATTCGGGGGAGAGGGGTTGGGGTTGGGGGTGAGGGGGCTTTGTCGACGCTCGATTGCCCCTCACCCCCAGCCCCTCCCCCCGGAGTACCGGGGGGAGGGGAGATAGGAACACTTCCTAATCGAAATGGCTCGGTCGAGCCTTCGTATGCGACGTACTTGCTGGTTCCCCAGGCGACTAGCGCCACCAGCAGATTCAGGCTGACCGCAACGGTCGTGGCGGTTGCGACATCGTGGACGCGCAGCAGATACAGGCCCGATAGAAGACATCCCAAGACCGCACCAAATGTGTTGGCCGAATAGAATCGCCCCAGCCAGGCCACGCCTTCTGGGCTGGCGGCGAAGGCGCGTGAGACCGCTGGTAACGTGGCCCCCATCAACATCGTCGGTGGCAGCAGAATCACCAGCGCAACCAAACCGCGCAGGAACAGATCCAACGCTCCGGTTTGAGCAAACGACCAATAGAGCCGCCCGATCGCGGGCAGAACAAACCAGATCGCGACCCCGCACAGACCCAGCAGGAATTCCAGGCACGCATACACGCCAAACGGATGCAACCGCCGCGACACAATCGCCGGCAGAACGAAACTGCCCAGGCACATGCCCCCCATGAAGCTGGTCAACACAATGGCCAGCGAAATGGCCGACGCACCCAGCGACAATCCCAATTGCTGAAACCAGACAACTTCATAGATCAGCGCGGCAGATCCACTGGCCACAAACAATCCCAGCAATACCGCCTGGATGAAACGATTCGAGGGCACTAAAGGTTCCTTGTCAGAGTCTTATCGAGTCTTACTGAGGAACGTCATCCAGTTCCAAGACCACTCGTTCCTTTTTCATGGCGCTCAGCGCGATGACAACTCCAATCGCGCCAATCGCGGCCGAGATTCCCATGTGGATGGGGACCGTCTCGCTGAGGCTTTTCTCATTCAACGGGAACAGTTGCAGGGGATCGCTCGCAGCGACCGGCTGCGGTGCCTTGGGCGGTACGATGGCCAGACCCGCATAGCCCAGTCCCAGGACCGCGACGAACGTAATGAATCCACCCATCAGGCGTCGCGTTGTGACGGATATCGGCGCATTTGCTCCGACGGTGAATCCCGCCAATACGCCCAGGACAGTCGCCGGGATCGTCCACGGCAGCAGGATCATGGCCGTGTTCACAAAAAATCCAATCGCGCCAATAATCGCGATGATCACAATCAGGATGGCAATGCCCACAAGGAGTGTAACCATGAGGAGAATCCAGCACGAACGAGATGGCGATAGACGGGACGACGTGAAAGAGCCATCCTATCAGGTCAATTGGAGAAACGCGAACTTGTCACTACTGAAATGGCGTCGCCCAACGCAAAATATAACGTACAATTTCCGGCATGGCTGATCCCGCACAATCTGATTCTGTGGAACGTCCGGCTGCGGGCGATTTCGCCTCGACCCATTGGAGCCTGGTTCTGGCGGCCGGTCAGCGTGGAACTGAGAAATCTCAGGCGGCACTCGAACGACTGTGCCAGACGTATTGGCCACCGCTGTATGCGTATGTCCGTCGCCGAGTCTCCGACCTGCACGAGGCGCACGATCTGACGCAGTCCTTCTTTGAGCGGCTATTGGAAAAGAGCTATCTGGCGCAGGCCGATCCTGGTCGTGGACGATTCCGAGCGTTCCTGCTGACGGCATTCAAGCACTTTCTGTCCAAGGAATGGGAGAAGGAAAAGGCACACAAGCGGGGTGGGGGCTGCCGGGCGATTTCGTTCGATTTCTTGTCCCACGATTCGACGGAATTGGCCAACGGGCTGACTCCCGACCAGATTTTCGAACGCGAATGGGCGATCACCCTACTGGGCCGAGTCATGCAGCGGCTGCAACGCGACATGGAACGCAGCGGGAAGGGACAGCAGTTCCAATTGTTGAAAGAATCGTTGTTTGGCGAAGAAGCCCGGGGGACGTATGCCATCGTCGCACAGGAGCTCGGGCTGACCGTTGCCGCCGCCCGCATGGCCGCCAGCCGCCTGCGGAGCCGCTATCGCGAACTGCTGCGGGATGAGATCGCACAGACAGTGTCCTCGGCCGAAGACGTCGAAAGCGAGATTCAACACCTGTTTCAAGCGTTCGAAACGCGGTGAATCGCTTGTCGGCGAGCGGGGGGCGTCAGCCCCCTGATCCTTCGACGGGATTGCCACAATGATCTTGCTGTGAAGACACGAATGCAGGGCACACACCGGCTTCGGCGCCAGGCGTCCGAAAAATCAAGGGGCTTACGCCCCCCGCTCGCTTACAGAATTCGTGTTACATTCCGCCGATTCTCCGTCAGAATGAGATAGAAGAACCTGGAGCACATCATGGCGGAATCCAAAGTCTGTCCGAAATGCGGTACCGAACTGGCGGCGAACGCATTGGCGGGGGGCTGTCCAAAATGCCTGCTACTGGCAGGGCTGGGTGAGTCCGCGCCCGTGATCCCGAGCCTTCTCACCGATGCCACAATTCTTGCCGATTCGCCGTCTGCTGTCGAAAAAGCCGAATCGCCCTCGACGCTGCAGGCCAACGGCCCGGCGGTTCCGCATCGGCCGGGCAGCTTTCCAGGGGAACTTCCCACAACTGCCAATTCCGAAATCGGCACCAAAGTCCGCTACTTCGGTGACTACGAATTGCTTTCTGAAATCGCGCGTGGCGGGATGGGGATCGTTTACAAGGCCCGGCAGGTGAAGCTGAATCGCGTGGTGGCGATGAAGATGATCCTGGCCGGCCAGTTGGCATCGCAGGAAGACGTGCGGCGGTTCTACGTGGAAGCCGAGGCGGCTGCGAAGTTGAATCATCCCCACATCGTGCCCATCTTCGAGGTTGGTCAGCACGAACATCAGCACTATTTTTCGATGGGCTTCGTGGACGGCAAGAGTCTGGCCCACCGCATCGCTCAGGGCGTGGTCGAACCCCGAGAGGCCGCGAGACTGCTAAGAGACGTAGCCAGCGCAATCTCTTACGCGCATGTTGAAGGAGTCATTCACCGCGATCTCAAGCCGGGCAACATCCTGATCGACAAAGATGGCGCTCCGAAAGTGACGGACTTCGGTCTCGCCAAACGCGTGGAAGGTGCCGCGAGTGGGCTGACCGTGACCGGCCAGATCCTGGGAACGCCGAGCTACATGCCGCCGGAGCAGGCGCGCGGCGATTCGACGGAAGTCAATCAGCTCTCTGATGTGTACTCGCTCGGCGCGGTGCTGTATTGCCTGGTCACGGGCCGTCCGCCGTTTCAAGCGGCCAACGCGGTGGAAACGCTGTTGCAAGTCCTGAGTCGCGAGCCGGTTTCGCCACGCCAACTCAATGCGTCCGTGCCGTTGGATTTGGAAACGATCATTCTCAAGTGTCTGGAAAAACAACCGTCGCGACGATACGCGTCGGCGCAGCACCTGGTCGATGAGCTGACGCGGTTTCTGGAAAATCGTCCAATTCTGGCGCGGCCGGTTTCGGCCGTCGAGCGTGGTTGGCGCTGGTGCCGGAGAAACTCGACTCTCGCGGCGACGGTCGTCGGTGCGGCGTGCCTGCTGATCGTGATCAGCGGCATTTACATCACGAACCTGGTGACCAAGAACGTTCAACTGGTGGCCGCTGTCCATTCCGAGACCTTGGCGAAGGATGCCGCCGACAAACAGCGGAAGCGCGCCGAGAAAAACGAACAACAGGCTCAGAGCGAGAAAAGGCGTGCCAATGATAAGGCCATCGAAGCGGCTGCCGCAGCGAAGCAGGCTCAGGCCGAAAAAGACCGGGCGGATAAGAACGCGAAGCAAGCCGAACAAAACGCCGTCCAGGCGCGGGAAGAAGCACTCAACGTACGCCGCCATTTGTATGTGGCCCAGATGAATCAGGCCCAGGCGGCGTGGGAGAACGCGGACATCGGGCGGATGAAGCACGCCATCCGGTCTGCGGAGCCGCAGCCCGGCGCTGTCGATCTGAGGGGTTGGGAATGGCAATACTGGTCGCGGCTGCTCGGCACGTCGCGAACTTTGTCGGTGCCCGGGAAGGCTCGCACCTCGATGTCCGGCTTCACAACCGTTGGCAACGGAGAACGGTTGATTGCTGTCGACTGGGATAGGACTTCGGTCACCACCTGGGAAAGTCGGATTTATACCTGGGACGCCGCAGGCAAACTGCTCGACACACAGCAGAGAACGGTCATTGGTGGCACGCAAGGCGTGCTCTGCCCGGACGGGAAACGGCTGGCAACGTACTATTCCTGGAACTTTCAGCACACCGGTGCCGCCACATACGACCTGACGATCTGGGACGTCGCCGCTGGCCGAACGATGCATACGTTGTCCAAAGTGGGCACCATCTCGCAGGCGGCCTTTGACCCAGAGGGTCGGCGACTTGCGTTCGCCGTGGTGGAAAATCCCATTGGTGGAGCCCAGATACGCATCGCCAACCTGGATACGGCCGATCCGCCTGTGGAACTGAAAGGCACGGAGCGTGTGAGCGGCAGCATTGGCGAGAAGCGCATCGACGGACTATTTCCGCATTCGCGCGGGGTCCAGGGGCTGGCATTCAGCCCCGATGGATCGCTATTGGCGACGAGCGGCGGGGACAGAAAGACCCGCCTCTGGGATGCGGCTACAGGCGAACTGCGTCACACATTGGAAGGAGTGACGCCAAACTTCTTCAAAGGCCAAGTCGCGACGATTGCGATGGACATGGTGAAGTTCTGGGATCCCCAGACCGGGTTGCAGGTCCGCGAACTGGGCGATCATCTGCACTCCGTGCAATGCTTCGCACTGAGCCGCGATGGGCAGCTCGCCGCGACGGGGGAAGATCGGGTGATTCGAATTTGGAATCTGGCCACGGGCAAGCCGCTGTTTGTACTCAAGGGCTGCGAGTCGCGCGTCGACGAACTGCTGTTCGATGCCACCGGCCGGCTGTACTCACGAGACATGCAGGGAGTGATTCAGGTCTGGGACGCGCGGCGTGATCCGGCGGTCTTGTCGCTGAAGCAGGATGGCTTCAATGGATGGCAGCAGTACCTGATCTTCGATGCCGAGAAACTGCGGCTCACACTGCTTGGGACGCCGCGCCTGGAAACGTGGGATCTCGTGACGGGGGAATCACTACGTCGCGTCGACCCCCCCGGCAGCAAGCTCCGTTCAGTGGCCCTGAGTGCCGATGGGAAGCGCTATGCTCGGTTGGAATCGGTGAAACGCAATATCGAAATCTGCGACGCCGAATCATTGGAAACGCTGCACACCATCGAAACGGGGATGAAGGACTTTATCATTGCCGTGGCACTGAGTCCCGACGGACGGCAACTGGCAGTCGGAAGCCAGGATCGAGTGATCAAGCTGTGGAATTTGGCTGGTGGCGAGCCGACCACATTTTCCGGTTTCTCAGGCACCAACCAGTACATCCTCTTCACACCGGACGGCCAGCGACTGATCGCCGCCGGACAGTCACCCGAGGTTCGCGTGTGGGATCTGGCAACCAAGACCCAGCACATCCTGCCACGCCCGGACCAGGGGCATGTGACTCACCTGGCCCTCAGCCGCGACGGCACGCTGCTGGCCGCGTCCCCGCGAACTGCTGACGTCACGGGCATCTGGAACCTGACCACCAACCGACGTGAGGTCGGGATCCGCACGGGCCAAGCCGCGGGCGTCGCGTTCCATCCCGATGGCCGCCGCCTCGCCACCGTCCATGGCGGCGAAGGGGTGCGAGTATGGGATCGGATCACCGGGCAGGAGGTGTTGTCCTTCCCGGCCGAATCGCTCGATCTGAATCAGGTCGCATTCAGCCCCGATGGCACCAAACTCGCTGCCACCGACCGCAGTGGCACGATCAAAGTGTGGGACGCCGCCCAAAGGTAAGCGCCCGGAATCGAGAGAGCGTGGAACGCAACATGACGGATTCTGAAACTTGTCCGAATTGCGGAACTGAACTGGCGGCGAATGCCCTGGTTGGGGGATGCCCCAAATGCCTGCTGCAGGCGGCCATGGGAGCATCCTCCCCGGATGAGGTCAGTTCGGTCAACGAAGCGACGATTCTTTCTGATCGGACCGACCAGTCAATTTCCCCGCAGCAACCAGCCCCGACGATCCGGGCTGAATCGACTTCCAACGCCACCCCAGAAACCGGCACCAAAGTCCGTTATTTCGGCGAATACGAATTGCTGGCCGAAATCGCACGGGGAGGCATGGGGGTCGTCTATAAGGCGCGGCAGGTCCGATTGAATCGGATCGTCGCGCTGAAGATGATCCTGTCTGGCCAGTTTGCCAGTGCGGCCGATGTGCAGCGTTTTCAAACCGAGGCTGAAGCCGCCGCGCGGTTGGATCATCCGGGCATCGTTCCAATCTATGAAGTCGGTGAACATGACGGCCATCACTTCTTCACCATGGGATTTGTTGATGGCGGTTCACTCGCCTCACGATTGGTATCAGGGCCCCTGCCACCGAGGGACGCGGCGATCCTGGTGCGGAAGATTGCGGATGCTGTCCAGTACGCTCATGAGCGAGGTGTCATCCATCGCGATTTGAAGCCGGCCAATGTGTTGCTGGATGGGGATGGTCAGCCGCGAATCACGGACTTCGGGCTGGCGAAGAACGTCCAACATGACAGCGGGCAGACTGCGACGGGCCAGGTCTTGGGAACTCCTGGCTATATGCCTCCCGAGCAAGCGTCGGGAAATATCAGCCAGATCAAAGAGACGGCGGATGTCTATGCCCTGGGAGCGGTGCTGTATGCGTTGCTGACCGGACGCCCACCGTTTCAAGCCGACAATGCACTGGATACCCTGACCCAAGTCATGCAGACCGAACCGGTGGCTCCCTCCGCATTGAACGCGAAGGTCCCGCGTGATTTGGAAACGATCTGCCTGAAGTGCCTGCAGAAGGATCGCTTGAAGCGTTATCCGAGTGCCGCCAGTTTGAGTGCCGATCTGGAGCGGTTCCTGACTGGCCGACCCATCCAGGCGAGAAGGATCGGCCCGATTGGCAGAATGACTCGCTGGTGCCGGCGCAAGCCCGCCCTGGCGGCCGCGTCCGCCTTGGCGACGACGGCTCTCGTGGCGCTGGTTGTCTTGTCCATGAATTTTGGGATTCACCAATCCCGCGCGGCCGAGCGCAATCGACGGCTGGCGGACCACAACCAGCGGTTACTCGCCGAGAGCTATCTGGACAAGGGGCAGACGTTGTGTGAGCAGGGTGATCAAAAGCGGGGTTTGCTCTGGATGGCTCACAGTCTCGAGACCGCCCCGTCCGATGCCGCCGACATTCAGCGACTGATTCGTTCCAATATCACAGCGTGGGTCCCACCAACACCGCGTCTGCACAAGGTGATGCCGTTTTTGCATGCGGTTCGGGCCGTGCGATTCAGCCGTGATGGGAAAGTGATGCTGACAGGGGAGCACGACGTCAACGTTTCGGGTGGAGCCGCCACGGCCCGGTTGTGGAATACCGTGACCGGTGAACAGATCGGCGTTCCGATACCGTATTTCTGGGCCAAAGACATTGCCCTCAGTCCTGACGGAAGCCTGGTCGCCACGGGGTGGAACAAGGAGCAGGATGTTGATGCCCAACTGTGGGACGCGTCCGATGGCACTTTGAAATGGACGTTCAGAGTGCCTGACAACGCGGACCGATCGTGGGGCGGACGAATTGAAAGCATGGGGCCCAACGTGACCTTCAGCAGTGATGGGGCCACAGTCTTCACCCCCAACGGATTCCTGATCGACGTCGCGACGGGTAAGGAAGCTTCACCGAATTGGCGATTCTACGTGCGCGACGCGGTCCATTGCATGGATGTCAGTCGCGACGGCAAGTTGCTGGCCGTGGGCACTCCCAATTACGCCAAACCGGAAGAAGGTCCTCGAGCCTGGATTTGGGACTTGAAGACCAAGTTGCTAGTGGGCAAACCGCTGCCCTGGCACCAATGCCTGGCTTTCAGTCCGGACGGGAAAACACTGGCGACGGCGAATGCTGATGGCACGCCGCGACTGTGGGACATCGCCACCGGCGAACAACGGGCCGCGTCACCAGCCCCCTCGCACGACACGAAAGATGCGCCGATCAACTCGATTGCATTCAGCCCGGACGGTCGGACAATCCTGACCGGTCATGGGCACGGCGGTCATCGGTCCTGGTTCGCCCGGTTGTGGGATGCTGCCACCGGCGCACCAATCGGCCTGCCACTGACCCATTCCGCTCAAGTGGAATGCGTGGCGTTTCAACCCGACGGCAAGTCGTTTGTCACGGCGTGCTGGAACAAATCAGCCCTGGTGTGGGACATGCCTCAGCAGGAGCCGAATGAAATTCCACTCAAACTGACCTCACCGATCTGGGACCTGGCCTTCAGCCCGGATGGAAAACTGATTGCCGCCGGTGGCGGTGAGAAACAGGGAGCGGCTCAATTGCTGGACCGAACCACCGGTCTGCCCGTTGGAACCGAGATCCGGTCGAATCAGGGACCAATTACCAAAGTCACATTCAGCGCGGATGGACGCACATTTGCCACGCTCGGCAAATTCCTGGATCCTCAGAAGCATGGGGCGGTGATTCATTTCTGGGACGTCGCCACACTCCAGCCAACCGGACGGGTCTTGGAATGTCCGGTGACGCCCATTGTTGATGGGGCGATCACCTGGGAATGGGGGTTTTCTGAAATGCACCTGTCGGACGATGGCCAGACTCTGTCCACCACAGAAATCGCGCCCTGGCTATTCATTCGACCCAAAACTGGCGAAAGCCGAATCCGGAAATGGGACTTGGCGACTGGCAAAATGCTGGGTGAATCGTTCCCTGGCGGCAACGGCGTCTACACCGCGGATCGCAAACGGCGCTTGAATTTCCCGCATTGGGACTTCACCGCGGAAGTCACCGGACACGGTTCAGCCGATTCCGGTCACATCCAACATCAGGCGGCCGTGGTCGCCGGGTGCTACAACGCGGATGGCTCGCTGTTCCTGACCGGCAGCCAAGACCATTCCGCCAGGCTGTGGCAGTCAGCCACGTTGAAACCCATTGGTCCAGCCATCCAGCATGCACAAGATGTCGTCTATTTGGGGTTCAGTCCCGACGACAAGCTGTTTTGGACGGGAAGTTCGAAAGGAGTCAACCGGCTAATGAAACTTCCGCAGCCAGTTCAGGGAGACGCCCAGCGAATCGTCCTGTGGATCCAGGTCCTAACTGGCGCCAAACTGCACGGGATGCAAATGCACGGTTTGACGCCCGATGAGTGGCAGAAGAACCAACAGCAACTCGATCAACTCGACAAAAAGTAGCCCGGCCACCCCGTGACCCGGCGATTGTCGCCTTTCGCTCCGTGAAAGCCCGCCCGTCCGCGCAGCGGACGGGCGCCGTTCTTAAGATGCTCTAACGAGTCTCTGGCCTCAACGCACGGTGACGAATAGATTGTGACTGAGCAACACATGAACCAGGTTTTCGCGGGCGCGCAGATGGGGCACCGTTGATGGCGGCCGCTTGGATTGGCCACCGGGGGGGAAGATGTCGGTCTGAGAGGTCTGGACCAGTTGAGTGTTGCTGGTCAGGAACCGCTGGCAGGCGGAGACTTCTTCCGGTGTGGGAGATTTCGTCAGAACTTGTTCGAAAGCCGCCTGGATAAAGGCCGTTTGAGTGGCCTGGTCGTTCTGATCGCCGAACTGCTTACTCAGCGTGGCGGCGAGGGAGCGGGATTGGTCGAGGGACAGGGCGCTATTCATTAGAGCGAGGGCCTGATTGGGCACAACACTTTCTCGCCGTCGATAACAGGCGTTGGGGTCCGCCAGATCAAAGACCTCGAGGAACTTCATCTTCTCGTTTGGGGTGGAGCGAAAATAGAGGCTGCGACGCAGGGTGGTCTGGCCATCGCTCTCGGGGATTTCGGGTCCGCCGGGTCGCAGATCGAGGCTTCCGGCCACGCTGAGGACGCTGTCGCGCACCACTTCGGCCTCCATCCGCCGGACGTTCATCCGCCACAAATACCGATTTGGTTTGTCGATTTGCAGATTGGCGTTGGGTTCCGTCACGTTCGACGACATGCGATAGGCATTTGATAGAACGATCACCCGGTGCAGCGGTTTCATATGCCAGCCGTTGTCCATCAATTCGACTGCCAGCCAGTCGAGGAGTTCCGGATGTGATGGACGATCTCCGTTCAAACCAAAATTGGCGACCGACGGGACCAAAGCCTGCCCAAAATGCCGCAGCCAGATGTGGTTCACGGCGATTCGCGCGGTGCGCGGGTTCCGCCGATCGGCGATCCAGCGGGCGAGGGCCAGTCGGCGTCCCGTGCTGGTGGTGGGGAACTGTTCGCCCAGCGGCGCGTATTTCCCGTCAGGCTGATCGGCCGCTTGTTGAGCCGTCATCAAAACCTGCTTGGCCGTCGCGAGCTTCTTCTCGGCGTCAGCCAATCCAGTCGCAGGAGGTGGATTGGCAGGCGTGGATCCCGCAGCATGCTTGGCAGCCACCGCTTGTAACGCCGCTAACGCGTGCTCGGACTGCAGAACGGTTTCGCGGGCCTTCGCCACAGCGACCAGCCGCTCGGCTTTACTGGCAGCGAGGGCCAGCGGCTGGACCACCGTGTCGGGCTGCTGCGAGTATTTGGCTCGTTCCACTTGAATTCGCGCAGTGACCGATTCGACTTCGGCCTGGGCCGTCACCTTCTTTTGTTCGGCCAGTGCGACGGCATTCAATGACGACTGGTTGGCCCGTTGCAGATCGTCCCGATTGGGCACCAGCGGACGAACATCGAATTCATGGAATTCAGCCGAGCCTTGGTGGACCCACAGGGCAAACGATCCGGTTCGGCGCGGTACTGGCATGACATAATTCAGCTTCAAATCTCCGTTCAGCCAGATCGTCAGATCGTTCCCCCGCACAGTGAATTCCACCGTAATGACTTCGCCAACCTTGATGACATTCTGCGTCTTGACGATTCCGGCAGCCGGATAATGTTGTTGCCCATCAAGCCGGTGGAAGGCCTGGATTCCCTGGCTCTCGTTGTTGACGTGGGTGTAAATGTCCTGCGAATTGCCCTGGTCGACGTAATCAAAGCTGAATCCGATGGAACGTAGCCCAACCGGCTCCAGCGCCTTATATTTCAGCCGGACTTTGAAATCCGGGGGCAGTTTGACGTTGGCGGCCAGCGTCGCGAAGCTAGTCACGGTCTTTTCGACCAGATGCCCATTTTCGTAGTCCCACTGGCCGCTGAGTGATTTCCAGACATCTGGCCGCGGCTGTGAGAAATCGTCGTGAAACAGGACTTTTTCGGTTGCGTCCGGTGACTTGCCAGCGTTTTCCGCCTGGAATGTATCCAGCTTATGCTTCGCTTCCTGGGCGGCGGTTTGAGCTTTGGCCAGTTCAGCGTCAGCTTGTTTCACCGCGGTCTCGGCTTGAACGATCAGGCCGTCGGCAATCGCCGGTCGCAGGGCCGGGTAATAGGCTTCGCCGGGTAGCGTTATCGGCTGGACCTCGCCGATCGGATTCCCCAAAGCGACGGGGACACCAGGAATCATCAGCTTCTTTTCGTCAGGATAGCGATTGTCCCCGCGCTGGAAGACGAACGTCTTGGCGGTCAGTTCCTTGTCGTAGATTCGAGCCACACCCTCCTTCAGAACCAGACCCAACGTGGCGTCCTTCTCGGTCTCGGCCGATGGACCAACGCGGTCTGTCCGAACATCATGTGGCTCGAAGAAGGCTCGGAAGTGATAGTAATCTTCCTGCGAGATCGGATCGTACTTGTGATCGTGACAGCGGCAGCACTTGAGCGTCAGGCCCAGAAAGGCTTGCGAGGTCTGTTCGACGGTGTCGAACATCCACACATTGCGGTCGAACTTGTACCAGTTGCGGCCGAGGAACCCGGTGGCTCGCAGCACATTGGGATCGGTCGGAGATAGTTCGTCACCCGCCAGCATCTCCACGATCATCTGGTCGTAGCCCAAATCGTTGTTGAGCGATTCGACGATCCAATCCCGCCAACGCCAGATGTGTCGCTGGCTGTAGCGGATTTCATTGATGCCCCGGCTGCCGTACCAGTCGCTGTACCGCCAGATGTCCATCCAATGCCGTCCCCACCGCTCGCCGTAGAGCGGGCTGTCCAACAACCCATCGACAATCTTTTCGTAGGCGTCGGGCGACTGGTCGGCCAGGAAAGCCTGCAACTGGTCACGAGTGGGTGGGATGCCAATCAGATCCAGGTAGACTCGACGCAACCAAATCGCCCGTTCGGCTGGGGGGTTGGGTGTCAACTCGCGTCGATCGTGTTCGGCAGCGATGAAGGCATCAATGGGATTCCGCACCCAGGCCGAGTTCTTCACTGCGGGAACGGCGGGCCGCACCGGGACCTTGTAGGACCAGTACTCCCGAGGATCAATCTGTGGCTGCTCATCGACCGGCCCCTTGGCCCCCTGAGTGATCCAGCGTTTGACAAGGTCCAGTTCCTCAGCGGTCAGCGGGGTGCCATCCCCTTCCGGGGGCATCTGGATTCCACCACTGCCGGTGAGCATTTCGATCAGCTTGCTTTCCTCCGGTTTGCCGGGCAAGACAGCGGCGCCTCCTTTGCCCCCTTTGCTGATGAAGGCAGCCGTATCCACCCGCAGGCCGGATTTCTGCTGCAACACCCCGTGACAGGCATAGCACTTTTTGAGAAACACCGGCTTGATCTGGCGCTCGTAATCGACATCATCCACTGCCCAGACCGCGGACGCCGAAATCAGCAGCAACGCTATTGTCAACAACAAGAGTTTCGACATCATTGATTTGCCCATCATCTCGCATTCAACCACTCCTCGCACCAGAAAGATTGAGTCCGTCGGTTCATCCATCCTCTTCGTCGACGAATTCATCATCTTCTTCACCTTCTCCAACTACCTCTCCGGAATCGAAATCGGCCTTCTCCAACCACTTCTCAAGACTTTCACCCAGGCGCTCGATCTCAATTTCGACACTGTCATCGCTGTCGCCGCTCTCTTGAAAAACTAGAGTCCATACGGAATTGCCATCTGACGGATCAAGAAACAACCAGTTAAAGCAATGATCCTCACCGATGATGACGCATTGCTTTAATCGGTTGCATGGGAATTCAGTCCCGTTTTGAATTGGAACGGCCGTTATTTCATTCTCGATCAGAAAGTCAGCGTACGAATTCAACTGTGCAAATTTGGGAGTCTTGATTTCGTCCGCTTCGATGATTTCCATCAAATCGTCGGGACCGAATAGCTGCCACATTCGGTACATCGGGTCCGACAGGAATTTGAAATAGGTGAGCGGGGCATAATTCAACTTCAACCAAGCCAGATATTCGGCGGTCAGGGTCGGCTTAGAAACAGGCATCGGATGCTCTCCCAGAGCGAAGAGAAAAGCGTATTCGGGGTAACCCATGGCAGCGGATTGGCTTGGAGTGGCTGCTTTCGTGTGCATACTCAAGCTTTTGGGAGTGACTGAAATCCAGTTGTCAAACACTCGACACGAAGTCATACTATTTTTGCAGGTCGGATTCGCAATTTCTTACCCGCCAGAATCTGGCGGTTTGTTTCAACAAGTGCATTGACAGTAGACGGGTCTCGTCCGGTCTTCAAGACCAATCCGGTCCGTCGTGGGAGTCAGCGGTCATGGCGATTGATATTGAATGTGATGATTGCGGCAACAAGTACAAGGTGGCCGACAACAAGGCGGGATCCACGGTCAAGTGCAAGGAATGCGGTGCCCGGATCGATGTCCCCGACCCCGACGACGATTTTGAAGCACCGGCTTCGCGATCTCGATCCAGTTCGGGACCACGCCGCCGGGGCAAGGGTTCCAGCGGCCCCCCGGTTGGTGTGATCATCGGCGTGGGAGCAGTCGCGGCCGTGGTGGTGATTGGGCTCGCCCTGTTCGCAGTCCTGGGAAATCGAGGAGGCGGTGCACCGGCAGTCGCCCAGAACAATCCGGCTCCATTGCCTAATTCCGGCCCTCCCGGCGTTCCGCCGACACCTGCGAATACTGCGCAGCCTGCCAGCACACTTCCCTCGACTGGCCCCGCACCCACCAATACTTTGCCCAATAACGCGGCGGCAAATAACACGCCCCCGGCGAACGCGCTGCCCAGTTCGTTGCCCAACGGCGGGTTACCGGTCACCAACAATCCTCCGCCCAATGCGTTGCCGGGTGCCAACACTCCGCCGGCGCCTCCGGGTGCGGACGTGGCCCAAGGGGGACCGGTCAAGAAGAAATTTGGCGGATTCGCCGGTGGGGATGGTGGGAATGACGCACCTCTCGGGGCGGGCGAGCCCCCCGATTTTCCACTTCCGGATGTCTGGAACGTCAAGGTTGATCCCGCCAAGGGGGATGCCAAGATCGACGTCGCCAAGCCCCTGAACATCAAGTTCCCCAACCGGTCCCACCACACGGACGTCTTATTTTCCGTGACCCCCAGCCCGTTTATTGCGGTGGGTTCGGCCAACAGCGGACGCGAGGTCTGGAACCTGGCCACCCGGGCGAAGGTCGGCACGGTCCCGGCCAATCAACAGGGCAATGGTCGCGAACATGCTCTCAGTCCGGACGGACAACACCTCGCTTCCACCGTCAGCGGGAAAAACTCGGTCCTCGTCTGGACCACCAAGACGGGCAAGGCCCTCGGCGAGCTGGATGCCGGATCGAATGTGGTGGCGCTGTTATTCCCCAGCCCCACGCGACTGGTCGCCGTTTGTCGCAACGGAGATACCAAAGTCTGGAAGCTGCCCAGCGGCGATCTGGAACACGAAATGAATCTGGATAAGGCCGAGACGCAGAACAACGTCACGGCCAGCCCCGGTGGCAAGTACCTGGTCGCCGTCACGGACAAGACCGCCATGAAGTTTTTTGACCTCGACACGGCGGAACTGGCGGGCGAACTGTCGCTGCCCTATGGGAACACCTTCTTCGCCGGGAAGCCGGACGCGCTGGCTTTTTCTCCCGACAGTCAGTTACTGGGCATGGTGATGCCCACTCAGGTCTTCGACAAGGAATTCGTGGTCTACAACGTGGCTGACGGCAAAATGCTGACCAAGGCCAACTTGAACGTCAAAAACCTGGGGTTTGCCCCCGACCGGGCTCAAGGCAATCGGCTGGAATGGTTCCCCGATAAGACGAAGCTACTGTGGCGCGGACACTATATCCTGGACGCCAAGCTGGGTGGCCCGGTGTGGAATGCTCCGGAAGAAGACGGCAGCAGTGACGCCCCGCGCAAGCTGCTGGATGGCAAGCGCATCCTGGTCGTCACTGGCGGCTTCCTGAATCCCTCGTTGAAGACGCCGCCGATTCCGTTGGACGAAATCAACGCCTCGGCGAAGATCGTCGCGGAAGGGGGCGAAGCGAGCGACGCGGGGCTACCGCAGATCACCAAGGCGGACACCAGCGGGTTCAAACCCATTGCCGTCGGCCAGGTGGGAGCCTGGTCGATGAAGCCGGACGGAGCACCCGCCGGGAAGGCCGCGAAATCGTCGATCGCTCTTCCCAAGGATCGCCCCAGCATCGGTGGCGTGTACATTTCGCGGCCAGACGTGGGTCGAGCGGTGATTTGGTATTCCGACCACGTCTTTCCATCCTTGAACGGCATGACGAAGACCGTGCATCGACATACCGGAGCGAAACTTCCCGGCGGCGCGGGATCGGTGTTGATCGATTTGGTTGACCTGTCGACGGGCAAGGTTCAGGCCTCGTTCCCGTTGGGGTATCCTTCGACCGTGCTGGATGTCAGTCTGGACGGTGACCTCCTGGCGGCCAAGACGACCAAGCCCAATGACGAACGCCTCGACGTCTATGCGACGAACGGCAAGCCGGTGGCGGGGTGGCGGCCCTATCAAACGCAGAACGATGGCCCCAAGGGGGTCACCGAAGCCGTGGTCCTCGATAGCGAGTATTGCCTGACGCGCAATCAATCGGGCGTCACGTACATGTGGAAGCTACCCGAATGCAAGGCCGTCTGGCGGATGCAGAATGCTTCGAACTTCTGTCTGAGCCCCGGCGGGAAATACCTGGGCTTCCAGGTCGACCAGCGGTACCTGTTCATGGAGGGTCGCACGGGCGCGCTGGTGGGCGAACTGCCGGTCCAGATGTCGAAGTTCGCGTGTGCCTTCCATCCCGTGGGAACGCACCTGGCCCTGTTGAGTGCCGATGGGATTTCGCACAAGATCACGATCATCGACATCGCCACGGGCAAGTCGACCGCCGACTTCTTTGTCCCGCAGGGGAACGAGTGGGTCCAGTGGTGTGGCGATACCAGCCTGCTGCTCGACGATAAATGGCTGGTCGATCTGAAGCAGCAGAAGAATGGCTGGCAGTACAGCCTGGGGCAGGGGACTGGTGCTCATGCCCGGACCCAGCCGGATGGTAAGCATTGGTTCGTTTCCAGTGGCGCGATCAACGATCCCACCCTGACCCTGACTTCCGTCGTGCTGCCCGAGCCGGCGGTCGCGCAAAAGATCGACGGCGCCAAACTGCCGGATGAATCGCTGTTGAAGCCGGGGATGCAGGTTGCTCTGCAGGTCAACCTGTCGGCGATCCCCCCAGGCAATCCCAACCTGGCGGCCGACGTCACCAATCACTTCAAGTCTGGCCTGGAAAAGAACGGCTTTGTCGTGGGTCAACAGGGGCAATTCACCCTGGCGATCACGACGACCCAGTCCAATCCCGCCGAGGATCCAATCAAGTTCCGGGGCTTCGGGCCTCGCAGCATCAACGCCGACGTACCGGTGGTCAACGTGACCTGCGAAGTCGCGTTGTTGTCGAACGGCCAGGCGGTGTGGAAGAACACGGCGACAATGTCCAACAAGGACGGCAGCTTCTTCGTGCTGCTGCCGGCGGGCGAAGAGATCGGGGCCTACCTGTCCAAGCAGATGTGGGGCCGAGTCTCGGCGCACCTGTCGAAATTCCCCGTCCCGAAACAGGTCTTCGGCCAAACCGCCGGCGCCGGCCTGGGATCATCGAACTTCGTTCCGGGTGGGACGCAGCCGGTCACAAATTGACACTCTAGTCCTCCAGCTTGATTTCCAGGCCTGATTTTGCGGAGTCGATTTTTTCGGTGAGCGGCGTAGAGGTCACGGACTTATACTTTTCCGGGATCACAACCTTGGTATCAGCGGCCTTGGTATCGGGGTTCGGGGGGGGCGGATCAATCACGACCTTGTAGTCCCCCGGTTCGACTCCGTCGCGCGGATCATACGAAGAAATCACAAAACTTCCGTCGGTTTGAATCGGCCCGCTGCCCGCCCGTTTGCCAGCGCCCCCCTGCGGTGCAAAGGTGATGGTACCGCCCGGCACGGGAGCCCCCTTGTAGGTCACCTTTCCGCTGACGGCGACGGTTTTCGGCTTTCCCGGACCGCTCCCGCCACCACAGCCGGCGACAATCGCCATCAGGCAGGAGAGCACCACCACGCGCCCGCACGACACCACCAGACTCGCATCTCGCTTCATCCCAATTGCAGCATACTGACCCATGACGCAATCTCCAAGAATTAAGACCAGTTGGAAAAAACAACGCCAACGCGAGCAGCAATGCTTATAACATTGCTGGCGCTCCAAATTCAAGTTGCCATCCGAGGTACCTCCGGGCTTCCAAACACTTCATTGCCGAAGCGCCGACGATGTCGCGCGATTCAGTCGATCCAGGGCCTGTCGAATCTCGTCTGCCAGTTTTCGATCCGTTGGTTTGAATTGCAATGCCTGGCGGTATTGGGTCGCGGCCTTATCTGGTTCGTTGGATTCCTCGTGCTGCCGCCCCAGTTGAAATCGAGCCAGGGCCAGGTTGAGCGTGAATCCAGGATTCCCTGGGTCGAGCGCCCGCGCCCGTTCGAAATCGTCAATCGCGCCGGAAAAATTGCTCTGCTGCATGCGCAACAGGCCGCGATTGTTATAGGCGCTGGCATAACGCGGGTGCAGCCGGATTGCCGCGGTGTAGTGCGCGATGGCCTCGGTCGAATTGCCGGTGCGAGCCAACAGTACTGCCAGATTGTAGTGCGCCTTCTCATAGTCCGGCTGGATCTTCAATGCCCGGCGATACTCTCGTCCGGCACCATCAAAATCGCGATTTCCCTCCAGCGCCACGGCCAGGTTAAAGTGTACCGGGGCATTGTCGGGCGCTACTGTCGCGATCGAGTTCCAACGATCCAGCAGAGATGCCATCCCTCGGAATTGCAGGTCCGCCAGCAGGACCACAGGGACTAGGAATACGGCCCAGGCACATACATGCAGCCAGCGGGGTCCCCTGGTCGGAGCCGCCGTTCGCCCATCGGCGATGGCTTGCAAACCCAGCGTCCGCCGCGTCTCTCCTTCGCGCAGCTTCCAGATGAATCCGTCATAGTAATAATGCAACAGAGTCGAAGCCAGAAAGACGCCCAGTAGTATCTGTCTCAACAGCCCATTATCAATCTGGTGGGCTCCATAATTGAGACTGCCATAGGCATAGACCAGGATCACGTACAGCACCACCAGCCAGCCGCGTTTGCGGAACAGGAACCGCGTGAATCCCCCGGCAGCGGGATCGCGCGCCGCACGGTTCTGATTGAAGACCCACACAATTGTCAGGTATTGCACGTCGTGGAACAGTTCGAACAACGCGTAGGCCACCAGCACGTTTCCCACCGTGGCCAGAGAATACCAGTAGTAGCCGAAGGTACTCACCATCAACAGCAGCTTCACCGCGCTGGGAGGCGCTCCGGCGATGTACGAATAAGCCAGGTTTACCAGGAACAGCAGCGTCACCACGCTCGTCACTGCGACTGCGAGGCCCCGCAGTTCGGCAATCCACGCGGCCGAGACCAGCGGGCCACCGCTTTTGTAGAACAGGTCCAGAAACACCGGGAATCCGCTGTGGCATAGAATCACCGGTGCGGCGAACCACGTCACGCACATGGCCTTGTCCAGCCAACGGGTGGTCGCCCAGACCGACCCCACCTTGCCGTCATAGATCCGCATGAAGCCGTACGCCTGGGCCAGGTAATGCCACCAGCCCCACACCGCCGCGACCAGAATGATGCCCTTCAGATCCCACACGAACGCCGCGCAGCAGACACTCAGCAGAAACAACGGCGCGACGATGAATCGCAGTCGATACCGGGCGAACAACTCACGGTCAAAATACGCCCGCAACATCCCGGGTAGGTGATGTCCGATGGCGCTGATCAGCGCAAATGTCGTGATCTGGTCACTGGTCCAACGAAGCTTGGCGACCGAGATGCCCGCGAGGACGGCCAGGGGCGCGCCGACGATCAACAGCAGGTCCCGCCACGAATCCACAATCCAGGGATTTGTGGGACGAGGCTTCATCGGAATGCTGGCGGTGGCCATGGGCGGCAGTCTGGATGGCTAAGGAGCCGTCATCGCTCCGAGTGACGAGCCATGCGAGGTTGTGAAGCGCTGAAATGGGGAAATTCGATTCTAAGGCTCGTCGTACCTGGAAACAACAGATGGTCCAAGGGTCGCACAAGCGGGGACGCTTATGCTACGTAGAGCAAGCGTCCTCGCTTGCTTTAGCCGATCGGCTTTTCTGACGTACTCACGGCAACCCGGCGTGAGCGCCATCCAGTTGACGCCGGACGCTCGCCTTGGGGTATTCCCACAAGGAAAACTTCCGACACATCAACGTTTATTGTTGACAGGGGGATTTCAAAGAGGCAAAATCAGTATCAGCTCTCGCCCACCGTGGTTCCACGGTCGGGTATATCGCAAGTTCGCGAAAATTAATTAGGACTATCGCTGTCATTCGTCACCAAATTGTTGGGCTGTGTCGCGCCTGCGCGCTTCAGAATCTCGAACAGAGGAGCCTGCATCAGATCTGGCATTCATCCGCGAACCGCGGTGACTCGGTCGGGCCGTGTATCTAGACCATCGCTCGGTTTTTGTTTTCTTTAGTACCCATTCAGAGAGGACGAGACATGAAACGCCGAAACAGGGGGTTCACACTGATTGAACTGCTGGTGGTGATTGCGATCATCGCCGTGTTGATTGCCTTGCTGTTGCCGGCCGTGCAACAGGCCCGCGAGGCCGCCCGCCGCAGCCAGTGCAAAAACAATCTCAAACAAATCGGCCTGGCGATGCATAATTACCACGACACCTATTCCGCCCTGCCGTGGGCCGGCGCGACCGGCAACGGCGGTGATGTGGAGATGGCCTGCACTTGGCGGTATTCGATTCTACCCTACATCGATCAAGCACCACTGTACACCCAGATGTCGGCCGTCGACCGTGGTCCCGGTAATTTGAATACCTGGGTGAGTGGCGCGGTGACAGTCCCATTCCATCTGCAAGTCATTTCCGGCTACCAGTGCCCATCGGAGAATCAGGAAAAAATCCTGTCCGGCAACCAGGTGGGTGGCGATTGCAGCGTGCCGTCGACCTGTGCGATGTCAAATTACAACATGAGCGCGGGGACATGCTCACCTTGCGGCGGCACCCCACCCATGGCTGCGGCAGGCGTCCCGATGTTGGTTGACAATTACTATTGCACCTACACAAAGGGTGACGGCATGTTCTCTCATGGCAGCGGGGCGAAAATGCTGTCATTGAACCTCAAGGCATGCAACGACGGGACATCCAATACCCTTCTTGGTGGTGAGAAGACCGTTTACCCCAGCGGCAGCGTTCCCGCCAATAGTCCCGGCACTGACGGTACGAACTACTCCGGTTGGCTGTCCCAATGGGGGTCGGTATCCTCCGTAAGTCATGGGATCAACTACCCGGGCCGCGCCAGCTATTGTTCCGGCATCCAATATGGCAGCCGCCATGTGGGCGGCGCCCATTTTGTGATGGTTGATGGTTCTGTAACCTTCATAAGCCAGAATGTTGCCTTTCAGGTGCTAGCCGCTCTGGCAACGAAGAACGCTTCCGACATCGTCGGAAACTACTAGGCATTGGGATGGTTCTATTGTGATCCAAGAACAGCGCGGGAGGGTGAGGAGTTATTTCACCCACCGCGCTGGTCCTGGTTTTCTCGCTTCAGAGGATCGGCCCTCTAGAGCCCAATGCCCGAGTATTCGAAGCCCAATTGCCGCATGAGGGTTGGTTCCCAAAGATTGCGGCCGTCAAAGATGACCGGCTGACGCAGCAGTTGGCGCATCAGTTCGAAGTTGGGGTTCCGGAACTCGCTCCATTCCGTGACGATCAACAGGGCGTCGGCGCCCTCCAGGGCATCGTACATCTTCGCGCAGTATTTCAACTTGTCCCGATGGATCTGGCGGACATTGTCCATCGCGATCGGGTCATGGACGTGCAGTTTCGCTCCGGCATTCAAGAGGGACTCGATCAAGGTCAACGCGGGGGCTTCGCGGATATCGTCCGTCCGCGGTTTGAAGGCCAGGCCCCAGATGGCGAACGTACGGCCGGTGAGTTCTCCGCGGAAGTGCTGCCGGACCTTGTGGAACAACACGTGCTTTTGAGCGTTGTTGACGTTGTCCACGGCGTTCAGGATCTGCGGCTCCAGTTGATGCTGTTCCGCCACGTGGATCAGCGCGCGGATATCTTTCGGGAAGCAGGACCCACCATAACCGACGCCCGGGAACAGGAACGAGAACCCAATCCGCTGGTCGTGCCCGATGCCTCGGCGGACTTCGTTGATGTTGGCGCCGACCCGTTCGCACAGGTTGGCCATTTCATTGATGAAGCTGATCTTGGTCGCCAGCAGACAATTGGCGACATACTTGGTCATCTCGGCACTTTCCAAGCCCATGGCCAGGAAGGGATGTTCGGTGCGCAGAAACGGGCGATAGAGATCGTGCAGGACGTCGGCGACTTCCGGCCGTTCGACTCCCACGACGACTCGATCTGGCTTCGTAAAGTCGTCGATCGCGCAGCCCTCCTTCAGGAACTCGGGATTCGACGCGACATCGACCTGTCGCCCGGTCAATTCTTTCAACCGCTTGGCCACCGCGCGGTTCGTTCCGACGGGGACGGTGCTCTTGATGACCACGATCGTCTTGGTCGATAACAGCGGCGCGATCGTGTCCGCGACCTTCCACAGGCCGGACAAATCGGCCGCCCCGGAATCGCTTTGCGGAGTCCCCACCGCGATGAAGACGCAATCGGCCTGGGGCACGACAGTCGCGGGATCAGTCGTGAACTGCAACCGGCCCGCGCGGACATTGTGCGTCACGAGCTCCGTCAGGCCCGGTTCATAGATGGGGATCTCACCCCGTCGCAGTCGTTCAATCTTGCCCGCGTCGATATCGACGCAGGTCACATCGTTCCCACTATCCGCCAGACACGTGCCGGTGACGAGTCCCACGTAACCGGTGCCAACCATCACAATGTGCATGTTCCATCCTCCGTCGCCGGATGATAGACACAGTCGACGGCAGCGACAATGTGGGATTGGGCCCAAACAATTGCGGCGCCCACCAACCGTGCCATACGGGAGGTCGAGGCTCTCGCCGAGAATTTTTTGTTACGGCTTCGCATAACGTGTCGTGACGCAGGAACTTGTCGGCTTCGTATCCCGTTTTTGCGAGGATCAACTTCCCTGGAAGCCTAAGACGAGCTTTAGCTCGGCGACCGCCGGAGGCATTCTTCAAGAGGCCTCCGGCGGACTCCGACCTGACGGTCGCACAGGCTCAGCAGGAGCTTCGCCCTCCCGGTTGTCCCTGAACGCATCACCGTGGCATCTTGACGATCTGATACAGCGGCATCAATGACGGATGCGATACTGCTGGCACCTGCGCGTTGGATGTCAGCGTCTTGACATTGGCGCGAATGAATTGAGAGAACTCCCTGACGTCGACCGCGCCGTCGGAATTCGCGTCAGCCTTGGCGGTCAATCCGGATAGAACCGACTGGGCGAACGCACTGTGACCGCTCGCCGACATGTCCTGCGGACGTTCACGGCCACTCACCGCCGAGATCACCGTCACACCGTATTCTTCCGTGGCCAGCAGGCGGACCAGATCATTCAGCGTCCGCCGGTCCGACGCACTCGCCGACTGGTTGCCAGCATCGTGGTCGATGACATCCAGCAGCAGTAGGACCTTGCCCGGTGTCTTTTGCAGGTAGCTGGCCAACAGATTCTCCGAGAACCCCGCAGCGGGATCGCTCGGGCGGCTCTCCTGGTGTTGCAGGTACAGCGTCCCTTCGGCATCCCGTTCGCCTCGGCCGCCAAAATAGATGACGCACACATCGTTGGCCGTCATCGCCTGTTGCAACCATTGGAACTGGTTGTCGAGCTCCAACCGGGTGACCTGCTGATCCTGCAACAGGTGGACCTGGACTTCGGAGAAGGCGTTGGTCGAAACCTTCGCGAATTCCGCCGCGATGGCCTGGGCGTCCACCGCCGGGTAGGCTCGACGCAAATCTTCCCGCTGATAGGCTGACACCCCGGCCGCGATCACAAACAGCCGTGGCATCCCCGCTGGCTGCCCAGCCTGTTCGACATCCACGAATTCGCTCAACCCGGCACTTCTGTTCGACAGAGCCTTGGTCACCAGCCGATGCCTGCCCGGGGTCAGCGGGACTTTCCACGCGATCCGGGCCGTCGGTCCGCTGGCGTCAGTGACCGATTCCGGTTGGGGCGCCGCGGCCAAGGCTTCGGGATCGTGCGACTCAGGACCCGGCCGACCGTCGACGAACAGTTGCATCGCGCGGATCGCATCCCCCTTCTCGGCCCGGGCTGACGCTTGAACCTGGATCATTCCAGTAACATCCGGGACGCCGGACGTAGCGGGCACCGATAGCGTGACGTTGGGTGGCAGGCTGTGCTTGATGTCGACCAAGTGGCTGGTCACGTCACGTAGCTTATCCAGTTCTTTCAGAGCCTGAATGGGACCGCCCGCCGGTACGACGCGGCGGATCAGGTCAGGCCGATAGAACTGCTCGCGGAAGCGCGATGCCGGGTAGAATCGGGCCATTTCGTCGTAACCGCGCTGCACATGCCAGCCCATCAGGTTCTCGCCGCCGGGGGACGCGGCGTAATAACCCTGCGGAGTCCACGCCACCCATTCATCGCCCGCGAAGAAGAGCGACAACGTGTGTTCGTAGCGGTCCAGGTTCCAGATCTGCAGGGTTTCGTCATCGCTGCCGGTCAGCAGATGCCGCTGGTCGGGGGATGGCGTGACGGCCCAGACGGCATCCAGATGACCCGGCAGGCGATAGATCGGCCGACCGGTCAGGATGTCGAACACGATCAGATTTTGATCGCACCCGATGGCGGCCCGATTGCCCGACAGCAAAGTGCGACAGCGTATCATCAGGTTCGGATCGTAATACTGCGAGAGTTGATAGCCGTTCTGAAAGACGGTGGCCCGCTGAAACGACGTCCGCGCGATACTCAACCCACCCCACTGCGTTTGTGCTCGCATGAAGTTGCCATCCGGCAGCGGACCGTATTCCAGGCGGTCGAGCAGGAAGGTCCGGTACAGCGGATTGGTGGCGTGCAGGGACGAACCGGGCAGATGACTGTAACCCCAGCCGATGGTGTGCCCATCCATGTTCCAGCCCGTGGCGTAGACCGTGTTGCCTTCGCTGCGAATGCGGGCGGCGAGTCGCCCGGTATCGGTCTCCCAGACACAGATGTGGTCGTCGCAGTCCCCCATGATGGCGTGCCTTCCATCGGGGGAAAATGTCCCGCACAACACTGTGTCGAAATGCCCGGCATACAGGGCCAGCACCGCGCCGTCGGCCACGCGGACGGTCGCACCGCCCAGCACGTTGGTCTGCCCGCCGCCGAATCCGTAGAGCAATTTCGTTCCATCCGGCGAGAACGCGACGTTTTCGATGACCTTGCCCGCCGCAGCCAGATTGCGTTGAAATCGGCCGTCGGCATCCCACAGCTTGACCCAGTCGTCACCGCCCCCCGTGGCCACCGATTGGCCATCGGGACTCCACGCCACGCAATAGACCTTCCAGCCGCCATGAGTCGTCACGGCGGTCGACGTCCCCGCCGTCAACGACCAGAACCGACACGTGCCATCCCACGATCCAGTCACCAGCCGAGTCCCATCCGGATACCAGGCCAAGCTATCAATCCGGGCCGTATGACCCGCCAGGATTTTGGACAGATTCCAGTCGGAGGTACTCCACAGACGCAGCAGACCATCCGTCCCACCGGCCGCCAGCCACTTTCCATCGGGCGAGAACGCCACGTCCTGCACGGGCAGCGTATTGCCGTGCAGGCGTCGCACCAGCTTGCCGTCGGGCAACGAGATCAACAGGATGGTGTGATCGGTCGTCCCTTCCGGGGCCGTGAAACCGCTGACCGCCAGCAACCTGCCATCCGGCGACAACGATGCGGAATAGAGTTCCCCAACCTGCCCGCGACCAATCGGCGGACGCAGCGTGCGGAGCGGCAGATAATTCCGCAGGTCCCAGAAGCGGATCGTCTTGTCGTGCGAAACCGAAATCAATTGCCCTCGGTGGCGGTCAATGATCAACCGCGTCACGTGCCCGTTATGCCCGCTGGTCTCCAGACCCAGCATCGTTTCGACGGGAAGGGCATCGTTGGCGAATATCAGGCTGGATTGAAACACCCAGCAGCACAGCAGCACACGTCCGCAACGTATCGCGTAGGACGGGCCTCGTAGCCCGTCCGAGCAACTCCAAACGGGCCGCAAAACCCGTTCGATGAACGTTGTGTTTACTAAATTTTCTAAAGACTTTCTGCATGGGATGTGGGCCAAGGAACAGGCTCCTTCGAGCAGTCGGTCTCCGCTGTGTTCAGCCCCGACCACCACATTTGCTACATCTCATGGTACTCATTTGGATATACTCGAAGAAAGCGGCTGCAAAATTACAAATCCGTGAACGGCGTACCGATCGTTTTGGTCGGTGACGGTGGCGATCCAATGGTTCGGGAAAATCTGAGAGAGAAATGGTTTGCCCGGCACGTCACTGACTCGGCGCAAAACATCCTCGGGCAAATCTGCTCGCGTGCGAATGATCGTGGCCTGCTGGTCGTTGAGGGATCAACAATAATTGCGCTCACACTTTGGTCAATACTACTGTGGGAGCGCAAGGTCGGTCGAGTTGCCCTGGAAAGAAGCGGGGTCGATCGGTTTGAATTGGCTCGCGGCCTCGATCTCTTTTTGGACGAGAAAGAGCAGGAAAACCCGGTTGCCTTCGACCAGCGGCGGGGGATTCTAGTCTTGGTCAAGACACGCGAGCGTTATCAGAGTTGGGACTTTGATGCCCTACTTGAACCATTGCTGCAGCAGGCAGAACATGAGGCATTGGACTTGGGCCATGACTATGTCGGCTCTGAACATCTCGTGCTGGCAATCATTCGCATGGCTGATCCTCCGCTGGTGGCATTGCTCCAGCAACACGGGATCAGCCACGAAAAAGTGCGCGAGTCAGTATTCAAAATACTCCAAGGATGACCATGACCAAATGCTAACATGCCCCCATGTCAACGCTGAAGCGGATTCGCATTACGCCTGGTTTTTGGGGCAGGGCATCGATCGTTTTCTCGTGTGTCCGACATGTGCGGCAGCATATCCGACCCCTCCTCGGGCGTTGTCTGAAGCTTCCTCGGAATTGCTGGAATCTTTGGAACATCCATTCTCGTGTTTAGGGGTCGTTGGTGCGCCAGGGATCCGGAGTCGCGAAAGCACGCTTCATTTCTTGCACGAGGGATTTAGGTCCCCATCGGGCTTGAATGATCGGGTACTCGTTGTAATTCCCGATAACAATAGTCAGGGGGACTGGTATTGCTTGACCGCTTCGGGCGAATTCCATCGCATGAATATTCGCGGGCAAACGGCCGAACGTCTCTTTTGCTGGTCGGATTTTGGATTTGAATTGGATGATGAAACTGAGTTGTGTTGCGCATCGAAGTCCGACTTCGGGGCGGTTTATGAGGCTTCGGGGCAATTCGGATTCGTTTTCGACATGCGCACCGGCGAAATTGCAATGCGACTTGATCGAAAGGATTACCGCCCGGAAAATAGCCGCTATCCTTTGGCGTTTTTCGTGGCGGAAAACCGCACATTACTCGTCACGGCAACCGACTGGAATCGGCTCGATATAATCGATCCTTCTACTATGGATGTGCTTACGAAACGGACCCATCCCGCGTCCAATCCGGGTGAGACATTGCCCGAACATTATCTCGACTATTTTCATTCACAGCTTCTTGTTTCTCCTAAAAACAACTGGATCGTCGACAACGGATGGGTTTGGCATCCTGTGGGAGTTATCAGGTCCTGGAATCTTCTTGACTGGCTAACACGGAATCCTTGGGAATCTGAAGATGGTCCCTCGGTTCGTTCGCTGGCGTCACGCCTCTACTTTTGGGATGGGCCGATCTGCTGGATTGACAATACTACGGTGGCAATTTGGGGCTGGGGCACAGACGATGAGTGGTTAGTCCCGGCGGTGCGGTTGGTCGATGTGGTCTCCGGTCGGGAATTGAAATGGTTTGCCGGTCCAATGGCCGGTCCCGGTTCGGCTTGGCCGCCCAAGAATTCTCCGCCTTCGCTCATCTTCGATGAATACTTGTTTTCGATCAATAAAGGGACCGGTACCTCGGTTTGGGACATTGGCACCGACGAAAGAGTCCACTGCGACTCATCGTTTGCACCTATCCAATTTCATCGGAGATCGAAGGAATTCTTATCACTCACCGAAAATGGCTTTCAATTGAGTCGATTCATCCATTGAGCGTCGAAGGGGTCTTGTGAAACGACTATCTTTATTGACTTATTTCGTAATCTGCGTTTGCCTTCACAGTGCGGCCATCGCGGAAATCGGCGATCCCACTCTGCAGACAGATCACCCGCAGTATCCGGGCGAAGGAGCGTTTCAGACTCCGGAGGCGTGCGTGGCCTGGGCGACGGCTGGAGCCAAGTCGGATCAGGAGCAAGCGCTGGCTCTGTTCAATTGGATTCTGACCCACCAGTGGCACCTGATGTCGCCGCAGGAATGGAACATGCCAGGCATCGTTCCCGGTCAGCGACCAGACGATACCGAGATGATGGTCTACGACGCGAACCGCGGGCGGTTTTCGTATGGCTATGGTTTATGCGGGACCGTGCATGCCTGGAACGAAGTCTATTGGCACGCCCTCGGCCTGACCGCTCGACGCCGGTCGTTCCCCGGTCACACCAACAGCGAAGTGTTTCTGGACGGCAGGTGGCGGATGTTCGATACCGACATGGCGGGAGTCGTCTTCAATCGCGATGGGACGGTGGCGGGCTACGAAGACATCGCCCGCGATTTGAAATTGCTCGACCTGCCGAAACCGCCCTGGCCCCGTTATCCGTTTGCTTGGCCTTCCGATTTCAACGGCATGAAATCGGGCTGGAAAGAGATCGCCGCCGGAGGGAACTGGTATTCGATGTATTCCAGCGGGTATGCGGCAATGCCGGGCGTGGTTCACGTTCGCAGTGGCGAAACCTTTACGCGGTACTATGACCCGGATGCGTTTGGCGGGCCATCCAAACGCAGGTTCTGGCACAAGCAGCCGGGAGGGCCAGCTCGCGATTGGACGTTCGCCAATGGGGGGACTCCGTATCATGACGGCGCGAAGTCCAACTGTCGGGGGAATATCGCTTACGGCAACGCTGTCTTCGATTATGCCCCCGATCTGACCCGGCATGAATCTCGAGAGGGGCTCGTCGAACTCGACAACGCCGCACCCTTTCCAGCACAGTGGGATCCGAAGCTTGGAATTCACGTGACTTGAAGTCGCGGC
>JADMIO011201680.1_pt1 | contig 72827 bp, 66 predicted proteins | sample 8958161 | NCBI WGS metagenome assembly JADMIO01 (sample SAMN16585339, study PRJNA669376) | soil metagenome | isolation source: Crop rotation soil | place: USA: Cullars Rotation, Alabama | collected 2011 | reverse complement strand
CGACAACTTGTCCACGTGGAATTCTAAGCTTAGGATCCCAATGTGCTGGAAAGGCTTCCGCGATCTGGAGGGAAATGGCCAGCAGATTTGCGAGCCGGTTCTGGTCCGCAAGCGATATCTCAAGCGTTTCAACGACCATCGCGAGCAGATCGAGCAGACCGCGCGGGCGATCGGCGCGGAGTTCCAGACGTTTGTCACCGATCGGCCGCTGGAGAATTCGTTGACGGCATTCTTGCGCACGCGAGTAAATCGATAAGAAAAGCCACAGATGGGATGAACACAGATAAAAAACAAAATCCTTCTTTCTTCATCTGTGTTCATCGGTGCCCCATCGGTGGCTCAATTTGTATTTGACGAATGTTCCTCAACCTCATCATGCTCGCGGGAATCGGCGCTGCGGCGTTGCCGCTGGTGCTGCACTTGCTCAGCCGCGCACGATTCCGCAGTGTCGACTGGGGCGGGATGATGTTTCTCGCCGACCTGGAAACCAAGCGACGCAGCACCGGAAAACTGCGAGCGATTTCGCTGCTCATCTTGCGGATGGCGATGATTGCGTTACTGGCGATCGCGCTGGCGCGGCCGGCGCTGATCAAAGGCGGCTGGCGCGGGCTCGCGGGGCGGGCGCGCGTGACCGCGGTGATCGTGCTCGATTGCTCGCCGAGCATGAGCGTTGAGGAAGCCGGCCGCACGCGCCTCGACGCGGCGCGCGACGTCGTGCTGCAAATCCTGGCGAGTCTGCATCCCGGCGATCAGGTTTCGCTGCTGTTCACCGGCGACGCCCGGCGCGCGGCGGAGCTGCCGACGACGAATTTTCAGGACATCTCCGCGCGCGTCGCCGACGCCAAGCCCAACAGCTCCGCCGCCGATTTCGCCGACGTGCTGGTCGATGCGCTCAACGTTTTCGATCGCGCCGAAAGCGCCGATCGTCAGCTCTACATCGTTTCCGATCGCCAGGCGACAAGCTGGCGAAAACTCGCGGGAGCGTTCACCGCGACATGGCAGGAGCGGCTGCGCAGAGCTTCCGCGCCGCTGCACGCGTACGTTTTGCCTGTCTCCAGCGAAGGCGGCGAGAATCTCGCGGTCGAATCCCTTCGGCTGATCGATCCGCCCGCGATCAAGGGATGCGGCAACGAAGCGCAGATTGCGATTCGCAACTATGGCCCGCGCGCTGTGAGCGATATTCCGCTTACGCTCGATTGCGATGGGAAAGTGATCGCGCAAATCGTCGCCAGCGCCCCGCCGCGCGGAGTGCAGACGCTACGGATTCCCGTCACATTCGCCGCGGCTGGGCCGCAGGTTTTGCGCGCGTCGATTCGATCGACGACACTGAGCATTGACGATCAGCTTGACGCTGTCATCGACGTGATCGATCCGATCAAGACGCTGATCCTCAGCGGCGATGAGCGCGCCGTGCCCGCGGAGAGCGAATCACACTTTCTTCAGCTCGCGCTGGCGCCGTTCCATTCGCTCGCGCAGCCCAAGCCCGACCCCGCGGCCGTCGAGGTGCGCCCGCTGGAGGCGTGGGACGTCGCCGACATCAAAAATTTCCGCGTGATCGTCCTTGCCGATCCGATCGAAGTTTCGCCTGCGCAGCTTCAGGCGTTGGAAGGTTTCGTCTCCGCGGGCGGGGGATTGCTGATCGCGCCGGGGGCGCTGACGTGGACGGGAAGTTTTAACCGGACAATGTATCGCGGCGGCGCTGGCCTCTCGCCCGCTGCAATCGAACCGCCCGCGGCCGATGCGGGGACGAGCACGACGCTCGGGAAATTCGAGCTTTCCCAGCCACTGCTGCGATCGTTGAAAAATCAGCCGCCGCCGCTGCGGATCGATCGGTGGTTCAACGTTTCCGCGCGCTCGCCGGCGTCGCATTTGCTCGCGTCGTATTCGAACGGTGCGCCGTTCCTGATCGAATCAACATTCGGCCGCGGGCACGTCGTGCTGATGACATGTCCCATCGGCGCCGCCGCCGGTGAAATTACGCGCAGCGAAACCTATCTGCCGCTGATGCAGTCGATCGTGCGCTATCTGGGCGGCGCGGAGCCGGCGCAGCAAAGCGTCGAAGCCGGCGAAGAGATCGTCGTCACCCTGGATGCCCCGACCACCGCGCGCCGCGCAACCATCACGCTTCCCGACGGCGCGCGCGATTCCGCCGCCATCATCTCCGCGGGGCAGCGCGGGGAAATTCGCTTCACCAACACAGCGCAGCCGGGCGTTTACGTCATCAATGTGAAAGATCCCAATGGCGAGCAGACGCTGCGTTATGTCGTGCGTCCGCCGCGCGATGAATCGGATTTGACGCCGATGCAAACGGCGCAGTGGAAAGGGTTGATCGACGATCTCTCGCTCGATCCGATCGATCCATCGGCGCCGACGTTGCAGGCGCAGCTCGCGCAGGCGCGCACCGGCCACGAAATCTGGCTGCCGCTGCTCGGCGCGGTGCTGGCGCTGAGCGTGACGGAGCTGGCCGCGGCGCGGTTCTGGTCTTCGGAGGCGGCAGGATGATCGCACAAGTCCTCTGGCATTCGCTGGGATTGGCGCCGCTGGCCGCGCTTGGACTAGCGGTGATCGTCGGCGCGGTCGCGTGGCTTTATCCGCCGCAGATTCGCGCGCTGGTGGGCGGATGGCGGTGGATGCTGTTGGCGCTGCGCGTCCTCGCGATCGGAATCATCATCGCGTCGATCTTGCAGCCGGCGGTGCTGCGGCCCAAGACGATCGAGGAAAAAGGCGCGGTCGTCGTCTTGATCGATCGTTCACGCAGCATGAGCGTCGCGGACAAGGGACGCACGCCGGCGGAATCCGTCGCGCTGGCGGATGCGCTGGGATTGCTTCCGGGCCAGACGCGCTCGCAGGTCGCCGCAGTTGCGCGGACGCGGCTGGGAGAACTTCACGCGCTAACGGATGATTTAGACCGCGCCGCCAGCGAATCAGATTATGCCGCGCTCTCGGGCCGCGGACGCGAAATCGCGCAGCAGCGCTTGCAGCAGGTCACGCAGCATCTCGCCGCGACGTCCGCGGCCGCCGCACAGGAAGCGCCGAAATTCGCTTCGGCCAAAGAGCTCTCGCAAGCGCTCGCCGCGCTTGGTGCCTTTCCCGCGAAACTTGATTCGGTCCAACTCGCCGAGCTGCGACAACGCATCGATCGCGCCGATCATCTGGTTTCCGCGTTTCAAAGCTCCGCCGACGCCGCGTTGTATGTCGCGAACGCGCAAGTGCGATCGACATGCGATGCGCTGACGCAACAAACCCGCGCTCAATTGATCGACAAAGCGCTTCGCGAGCCCGAGCGTGGATTGCTCGCACAGCTTCCCCGCGGCACGCCGGTGTTGGAATTCATGTTTGCCGGCAACGTCACGCGACCGCAAACCGCCAGCACGCAGCCCGACGCCGACGTTTTCGCAAGTCGCACCGACATCACAGGCGCTCTGCGAAGCCTTCAGGATATTCTGATCGGCCGGCCGCTTCAGGGAATCGTTCTCTTTTCCGACGGCCGTCAGACGCGCGTGAACAACGCACTGCCCATCGGCCGCGGCGGCGCGCCGATCTTCGCGGTGTCCGCGGCTTCGAATACGCCTAGCGTCGATCTGGCGATTTCGCGCGTGACCGCGCCGTACAGCATCTTCGCGGGCGAAAGCGCTACCGTGCGCGTCGAGCTGCGCGGCAGTCGCATCGCCAATGCCAAGGTCGATGTTTCGCTCGACTCCGAAGGCAATACGCAAACGCAGCCGGTGGTCCTCGCGGAAGATTCGACTGCGTCTATCGAATTTCCCGTCAAGTTCGAGCACAGCGGCGTGCAGAAGATCGTCGCGCGGGCCGCGGCGATCGCGGGCGAAGTTACCGAGGACAACAACACGGTCGAGCAGCTCGTCAAAGTTCTCACCGACAAAGTCCCCGTCACGATGATCAGCGGCGCCGCCAGCTGGGACGCGGAATATCTTCGCGGAATGCTGGGGCATACGCGCTGGATTGCGTTTCGCGATGCGGCGCTGACAAGCGAATCACCGCCTCCGGAGCCGACGGCGGCGCAATTGCTCGAGCAGGGCGTCGTGGTGTTGCTCGACGTCGGCCCGACTCAGCTCGATGCAGCGCGCTGGGATGCGCTGCATCACCTCGTGAGCGATCGCGCTGCAAGCGTGATCATCGCGACCGGCACGCGGCACGGCGCCCGCGCGTTGCAAGCCGCCGCGGGCGCCGGCTTGCTGCCGTTTGCAGCACCGCAGGCCCTCGACTGGCAGCGCTGGAGCGCGCGTTATTTTCAAATCGATCCCGCGCCCGACCTGTCGGCGAGCGACGCCGATCAGTGGCCGACGCTCATGCCGATCTCGCGATTCCTCAAGCTGCCCAAGCTCAGCGAAGGCGCGCGGCCACTGCTCGTCGAACGCGACACCGAAGCGCCGATCCTGATCGAATCACACGCGGGCCGCGGGCGATTGTTTTTCCTCGGCACCGACGAGTCGTGGCGCTGGCGGCAGTACGGCGAAAACGAAAATCGCTTCTGGCAGCAGTTGATTCGATATGCCTGCGACGAGCCGTACGCAGCGCATCGGCGCTCGACGTGGCTCGACGTCGACAATCTCACCGCAGAGCCTGGGCAGAATGTTCGCGTGCGGGCGAAGATCGTGCAGTCCGAGCCGATCGCCGCGACTCGGCCGACGGTGCAGTTACAGGTGATGCGCGACGGAAAAACTGTCCGCGAAGTTTCGTTAAAAACGTCGGGCTCTACGGGGCAGTACGAAGGGATTTTGAGCGATCTGCGTCCTGGCGAATATCAATTGCGGCTTGGATCGAGCGACGAGGATGCCGTCGAGCTGCCGCTGCGCATCGCGGAGACGAATCAGACGGAACTGGCCAATCTGACTGCCGACGAGCGGCTGCTGCGCCGTGTCGCCGAGTCGTCGGGCGGCGCGTTTTTGCGTCTCGACGAGGTCAACGCGCTGCCGCAGAAGCTCGCGGCGGCGCGCGATGCGCAGAATCCGTACATCGAATATCCGCTGTGGGACAGCCCGTATCTTTTTCTGTTCGTGATCGGCGCGCTGGGCACCGAGTGGGCGATGCGAAAACAGTTGGGATTGGCGTGAGTCGCGAAAACAATTCCATCCCGCCGCAGATCGATTCATACGTGCGAAAGTTCGTGCGCGTGCAGCGCCGCCGGCGCTTTTACGCCGCGGTGGCAGCCGCGGTTGTTGTTTCGTGTGCGTGGCTTTTGGCGGTGTGTCTGATCGACCGACATTGGCCGCTGCCGCCGCGGGTGAGATTCGGGTTGTTGATCGGCAATGCCATCATCGTGGCATTGTTGCTCGCGCGATCTGTCTGGTCGATGCTTTTCGCGCGCATCGACAAAGTTGCCGCCGCCGCGGACATCGAGCAGCGCGACGCGCGCTTCGAGCAGCGACTGGAGACAGTCGTGAGCCAATTTCTTACCAATCCGCGGCTTCGTGGTTCGGCGGAAATATTGGGGCAATTGAGCGACCAGGTGCAGCAGGATGCGGCAACGATTCGCGCCGCGAAACTTGTTCCATTCCGTCCTGTCGCGATGCGATGGTTCGCGGCAATTGTCGCGGTCGCGATCGTCGGCGCGGGTTGGAAAATTCCCCGGCTGCATCTGCGCGAGCAGATCGCGCGATGCTATCGACCATCGGAAATGCGCATTCGTGAGATTCCCACGCCCCCGATCGTCGCGCAGGTTGCGGTGAGTCCTCCGCCGCCAACGCAACCGGTTGAGCCGCCGAAACCCCAGCCGGCGATTCGCGCGTTGCAGATCAAGCTGACTTACCCCGCATACCTGGCGCGGCCGACGACGATGGCGAGCAACGTCGAAACCGTCGCGGTCCCCACGGGGACGGAGCTTGAAGTGTCGATCACCTCAGATCAACCGCTGTCCAGCGCGACACTCGAAGCCGCGGGGCAATCGATCCCGACAACGCAGGCGGCGGAAAAAAATCGGCGCGTCGCGAAAATCGTTGTCTCGAAAGATGCGACGTACCAATTGAAAATTGCAGACACGAGTGGCGCGGTTATCGACAGCGGAAAAGAATTGAAAGTCGCCGCGATGGCCGATCGTGCGCCGACGATTCGGCTGATTAGACCGCGCGGGGACGGCGTGATCGCAACGAATCAAGCGGGCGAAATATCGTTCGAAACCAGTGACGATTTCGGCGTTGCCAGCGTCGTGGCCGAAGTGACAATCACGTCCGCCGCAAATGGAGCGAGCCGCGCGATGCGGCTGGCCGTGCCGGTTCCCGTGGAGCCGCGTGGAGCGTTCAAATTGCTCTTCTCGCGGCTGCATGTCGCGCGCGGAGATGTTGTGACGGTTACGCTGCAAGCGCGCGATGCCGCCAGGCAGGCCGCGAGCAGCGAAACGCTGCGCTTTGTGGTTGCATCGTCGCGGCAGGCGATCGCGCAATTGCCGCTTCCGGAATTGCGCGACGCAGCACTGTCTGCCGACGCGCTGACAAAAACCATCGATGCTGCGGCGCAGGAGTTCGATGCGCTGGCGGCGACGAAAGATGAAAAGCAAATGCTCGCGGCGCGGGCAAAGCTGGGCCGCTCGCTGGCGGCCGCGGATGCGACGGCGGGGGCGTCGCAGACGGCGCTGCTTCGCATTGCGGTGCTATGCGGGCACGACGCTCTGCCCGCGGCGGAGAACCTCAACGACGCGGCGCAGTCGCTGCTCGATGATCTTCACGATGTCCGCGAAAAATTCGGTCGGACCGCTTTAGACAAGCCGGCAGTGTTGCAATTGCAACAGACCGCGCGCGATCAGAATCAGAAAATCGCGACGCTGCTAAAAGGGACGCTGGCAAGTGCGCTCCAGGCGCAGCTCGCACCGCAAATCCGCGCGGCTCGTGCACTGACGCGTCGCGAGGCCCGCGCGATGGCCATTGCGATGCGCGTGACAAAAGAACGGACTCCCGTTATTTCCGCGTCAGCGCAAGAGCTGGGATTGAACGTCGCCGCAGGCGATTTGTCAGCGCGTGTCGCGCAGCTTGTTGCTGATGGGGAGAAAATTGCTCGGGGCGGCGCTTCGCCGGATGCGTTGGAGCTGGCGAAGCAGTGGGCTGGAATTGTGCGTCAGCAGCCCGCGGTTGCGGAGCGGCTGGAGCGGCGAATGGCGCTGCGGGCGCGGATCGCGGTCATGCGCGACGATGTTGAGGGCGTGCACGCAGACGACATGCAGCTTGCGGCGGCCGCGGCGGCGCGAATTCGGCGCAGCGCGCCGACAACCGCGCCGGCGGAACCGTTGGTGGGTGAATTTTCAGCCGCGGTCGCGTCGATCGTGGAATCGTATCACCCGCCGGCGACGACCGGACCCGCGACGCAGCCGCAACCAATCGCCGCACGCGCGGACGCGGCGCGAAAAGCGCTCGCATCAATGGCCGGCGGGCAGTCCGCGGAGGACAAAACATCCACCGCCAATATCGCGCTACAGCGTACGCGACACGACGCGCTCGCGGCCGCGAAGAGCGCGATCGTCGCATTGCCTTTGCTTCGCGATTCGATTTGGGAAGATCAGGCGATGGCGTTGGCGTCAACCGCGCCGCCGGCGGCTGCGACGCAACCGTCACATCTCGAGCAGGCGCCACCGAGTTATCGCGAGGCGATTGCGGCGTATTTTCAGGCGCTGGCGCGCGATGCTCAAAAACCGCCAGCCAAGTGATGATGGAATCGACTTTTTGCGCCAAGGTAAATTCGCGCAGCAGCGCGCTTTACGTGTCATCCTGAGGTACTCCGAAGGATCTGGCTCTGAAAAACCTAGATCCTTCGGAGTACCTCAGGATGACAATGCTGAACTTACGACGCGAGATGCAAAAAGTTGAGGGATGCCTGTGCCACCGAATTACTGCAAGTTATTTCGCTGACGCCATCGCATCGGATGGTGTCATGGCGCCTTCTCCGAAAATCACCGAAAACTTATCGCCATTCGTTGCTCGGGTTCGCCCGTCCATGTACGAAACGCTGAACGCGCGACGCGGGATGTCGGTGCGATTGACGTCGCTGCCGTGCACCAGCCAGTTGTGCAGCAGCGCAACTTCGCCCGCGGCCAGCTCCAGATGCAGGATCGGCGTCCGCGCGCACAAGTCGTCGGCCTGTTCTTTGGTCAGAAAGCTGGACATGTGGGACGGATTGATGATCCCCATCTTGTGCGTGCCGGGCATGACCTGCACACAGCCGTTGGCGACGGTCGCGGGATCCAGCGCTGTCCACACAGTCACGAGCGGATCGCGATCGAGATAGTTCCAGCGATCCTGATGCCAGGGAAGAAACGTCCCCTTGTGCGCGGGTTTGTTCATGAACATCGCGCGAAAGGCGGTGACAGGAATATCTTCGCCGTACTCGTGGGCGCAGATTTCGCGGAAAACAGGCCGTTGCATGTAATCGAGAAACAAAGGGTCGAACTCGAGATCCTGAATTTTCCTATAACCCAGAGTTGAACCTTTGTACCCGCGAGTCATCGCACCGGCGTCTTCGTACTTACCGGTGTCGCTGTCGAGCTGCATGAGCAGGCGATCGTAATTCGCGGGCGCCTTGCCGAGCATGATCTCGTCGATGCGCTGCCGCAGTGATTCCAGATCATCGTCGCTGAGCAGTTTACCCAGTTTGAGATACCCGTTTTCAGCGTAAAAATCCCACTGCGCGTCGGTAATTGATCGATGCATAAAGATGACTCCTGCGGGGATTTTAACATCTAACCGCGAGAAGAAAATCTTTTGTTTAAATTGCTTGAAACGTGTTGCCTGCGATGGCGTTGTTTGTATGATCCCGCCGTCCCCAACACGCCAAATTCCGGAGGAGGTCAAAATGCCTGATGTCTTTGTACAGCTATTGGAAACGCGAACGTTGTTTGCAGGTTTTGGGGTTCATCAGGCGCTGCCGGATAATCCGACGATCCAGGCGGACCGCGATGCGCTGCGCGATGACCTGGTGAAATACCGCACCGATAAAGCGACGCTGGGCGCGCAAGTCGCTGCGGATCGAAAGGCCGTGGGAGATGAGCTGGCGAAACTTGCGGACAACACTGAATTGCAAACGACGCTGGCGCCGCTGAAGGCGACGCTCAAGGCGGACCGCAAGGCGCGCAACACGGAACTCGCCGCGGACTACCAGGCAATCCTCGACAAGAAAAAAGAGCATCGTCCGACACTCCGCGCCGACCTGACCGCGGTGCGGGATGCGATCGCCGACGGAACCGCAATGGCTGCGGCCAAGGCGAAGCTCCTGGCGGATCAGGCGGCGCTGAAGACCGACCTTGCGCCGCTGCGCGCGAAGCTTTCAGCCGACGCGCAAAAGTGGATCGACAAGATCACCGCGGACCGGGCGGCGATCCTGGCGGCGCAGGAGGCCGCGGATCCGGCGCTTAAGACGCTGGTCGATAAGTTCGAATCTGATAACTCCGCGGCGCGCAAGACACTGGCCAATGATCGCGCCGAGATCGCCGCAGATCGAGCCAAGCTCGCCGCGGATATCGCGGCAGCGACATGAGATTTTTCGCTGTCATTCCCCAAAGACGGCGCGGTGCAGCAATTCGACGGGATGAACCACTTTCACATCCCGCCCCAGCGCCGCCGCTTCCCCCTGAATGTGCATGGCGCACCCGACATTCCCGGTGACGCACAAATTCGTCCCCGTCACCGCGATGTTGTCGAGTTTTCGTTTCGCGAGGCTGCTGGCCATGTCGGGGTGCTGGAGGTTGTACGTGCCCGCGGCGCCGCAGCACATGTCGCTTTCCGGCAGCGCGGTCAGCTTGAGGCCGGGAATTTTTGCGAGCAGAGCCCGCGGCTGCGTGGTGACTTTTTGTGCGTGAGCAAGATGGCAGGCGTCGTGATAGGTGACGGTGGCGTCGATGCGATGCTCCGGGGCAGGCAGATCGAGCTCGGCGAGCAGCTCGCTGATGTCGCGGACTTTTGAGGCGAAGATTTTGGCGCGCTCGGCGTACTGCGGATCGTCGCGCAACAGAAAGTCATATTCGCGCAGCATCGCGCCGCAGCCGGCGATGTTGGTGGCGATGAAATCGACTGCTGAACCGGCGAGTGGAACAAAAACGTCGATGTTGTGCCTGGCCATTTGCTCCGCGGGATGATGGACGCCGTTGTGATGATGAATCGCGCCGCAGCAGCCTTGAGATCGAGGGACGATCACGTCCGCGCCGCAAGCGCTAAGCAATTCAACCGCTTTACGATTGACGTCATCGAACATGACGCTGCCGATGCAGCCGGGAAAGAATCCAACGAGGACGCGTTTGTCGGGGTCGCGCGAAGCGACAAGTGGCGCCCGGGCAAAATATTGTTCAGCCATTGACCGCGGCCACAAGGGCCCGCGCGCGGGAAGCATCTGCTCCATCTTGCGCAATTGTTTGGGCAGAATTTTCATCACGCCGATTTTTCGAAGCAGCGCATAGATGCCGAGCTTCTGCAAAATCCGCGCGGGCAGCAGCGCTACCTTCAGTCGTGTCGGAAAAATAAAAATATGGAAGAAAATCCACCGCATCAGCCGGCCCTGGAGCGTGATCTTCTGTTGATCCGCGAGCTTGGCGCGGGTTTCTTCGATCAGCTCGTGATACACGACGCTGCTGGGGCAGGCGGTTTCGCAGGCGCGGCAGTCGAGGCACAGATCGAGATGCCGTTTGACCGCGTCGGTCGCTTGAATGCGGCCGTCGGAGAGGCCGAGCATCAGTTGAATGCGCCCGCGAGGCGAATCGCCTTCGTTGCCGTTTTCGGTGTAAGTCGGACACGCGGGCAGGCACAGGCCGCAGTGCACGCACGAGAGGCCGCGCTGATACGTTCGCGGGTCGAGCTTGATGGCGGATTGAGCGGGGTCGGCGATGCTCATCAGTTTTGCCACGGTAAAGGCCGCAGGCGATTGTCGGGATCGAATGCTTGTTTTAATCGTTTCAATAATGCGCGATGCCCTGCGGTCATTTGCAGAATGAAACCGCTGCCGCGCGCCTCATCATAAAACGTGACCACGCCGCCCAGATCGGCCGCGACGCGCTGAAGCTGGACCATGTCGACATCATGCAGCCGGCCGACGACGATTCCAAAAGCCGCGTCGGCGGCGAAGTCGGTCAGCGCGGCGGTTGTGATGAACTCCGACAGCTTCGCAGGCGGAACCGCGGCGCGGAAGTGCGGCGTCGAGCCGGTGCTCCAAAGCTGTGCGCGATGCGCGATGTCCTGCTGGAGCGAGCGATCCTCGATGCTGCGCGGATTCAATTCCTTCAGCGCGCCGCGGCAATATGCGATCGTGCGCTCGTCGCTGAGGTATCCGCATAGCAGCGCATCGGGAGTGAGCATCACCCACTGCGGTTTGTTCGGGCTTGGAATGAGCCGATCGATCAGCCGCGGCTGCGGACCGAACGTCGCGAGCAGCGCGGCGGCGGGGCGTTTGTAGGTGCGCGTCGTGATCGTCTGAAGCGTTCCAAAAACTTCGCCCTGGCCGACCATGAATTTCGTCAAATCGTATCCCGCGACATTTTTCATCGTCCGTCCGCCCGCGGTGATCAGCTCGCGCCGGCCGCTGATGAACTGCACGCCCAGCAGCAGATCGCGCCACGCGCCGTAACCTAGCCGCAGCGGCCCCGTGGAATTTTTCTCGACGAGCTGTCCGACGGTGAGACTCGCATCGCCATCGATCGGCAGCCACTGGTCCGCGGCCGCGAGTTTGGCTTGCACGCGCGCCAGCGGCACGTCCGCAGAGATCGTCGCGGTCATGTCGGCGACGTGATGCTCGATGGCGCCGGGGGCGACGAGCGGCTCGCGGTTAGGACGGGAATCTGCCATTGCAATGGCATTGTACGGGCAGTGCCAGCGTGGTCCAAAAAGGCAGAGCGCGCCGCAAGGATGTAGACGTATTGAGAAATTCGAGCCGCCAAAACGGGCTATTTGTGTTATAATGTTGGTCAAGCATTTCAGAGATTGTTCCGGTGATTTTTCGTGGGTGAGAAATGCATAAAACGCTGCGAAGAAGCCTGATTGTCGTTCTCGGCGTTGCGATTGCGGGGATGGTTTATTTCGCGGCGGTCGGTGGCGATCGCGTCGTTGCGCGCGAGATGGATCACGTCACGCTTCTGTCGCGTTCCTACACGATCGATCGTCTGTATCAATCGATGCAGGGCCCATCCAGCGAACATCAAAACATTCGCCTTGTCGAAGGGTCTGGCCGCGAGCTTCTTTGGGTCACCGGCGTTCGCGCCGAAATTGTCGGCCCGGACGGTCAGGCGCAGCGACCGCAGGAATTTTTCTGCCACAGCAACCTCACTTTCACTCCGCAAAAAAATGGCGATGAGCATGAGGCCACGGGACGAACCCGTACACCGGAAGGCCGGCTGTTCACGCTGATCCCCGGCCGGCTCGATCTATCGCTGCCCGCGGGGTTTGGGATACCGGTTTATTCGGACGAGGCGCTCGATTATTTCACGATGTCGTTGAACCTGAATCATCTCGGCGACGCGGTGAAGCTGCGCTTCCGCACCAACATTCAGTTCGCGCGCGACGGCGATCTGAAAGCGCCCATGAAGCCGCTGTTCCGCCGTGCGCTGTACGCCTATGAATCGATCGACAAGGCATCGAGTCACGTGATGTGTACGGGCGGCGACCATTCCGGCGCGAGCTGCGGGCCATTCGTAGGCAAGAAGGCGAGCAACGCATTTCTCGCGTCGCTGGGCAAGACCAACACCGTACACTGGCTGATCCCGCCGGGCCATTTTGAAAGCCATGTGACGGTGACCGATCAAATCGATCTGCCGTACGATACGACCGCGCATTATGTGACCGCGCACCTGCATCCGTACGGCAAATCCCTCGCGCTGGTGGATACCACGAGCGACACGACGCTTTTCACGATCCACGCGACGGATTACGCCGACAAACGGGGTGTGCAAACCATGGAGCAGTGGTCATCGACGCAAGGCGTCGAGTTGATCAAAGGGCACAAGTACGAATTGGTGACCGAATATCACAATCCCACCGACAAGCCGATCGACGCGATGTCGATCCTTTATGTCTACGCGCTCGACAAGACGTTCGATGCGCGCGGCAAGCCTGTTCAGGTTGCACAGCATTGATCAACAAGTGCCGTGGGTCGCCGGAAGAACGCACCCCAGAATAATCCCCACAACGCCAATCGATGGAGGCACTATCGACGCGACGAGTAATGTTTTACGCGCTGCGGGCGTGAGAATTGTTCCATTGTTTGACATATACATCCATGCTGGCACCGATCCAATGCACAACTCGGCGCCGATGGTTGGAAGTCCAATGAGGTATGAGATCATCGACGCATAACCATCTTGGCTGACACCCACCAAAAGCAAGCCCAGGCTCGCCACCAACGCAATGGCGTTGATCGCAATAATGATGATGAAACCGGCCCGGCCCGTCCTCGGAGGTTGTTTCACGCTGGCATAGTCAAGCGGCTGGGCCATGCTGGCAGTTTATCGCCAGGCCGCGATCCTGTCGAAATCATGGCCGAGACGGCCATGCCACGTGTATAATGCCAACCCCAATTTCAGGAGCTGATTTCATGTCCAAAAAAATCGCCATGATCGGTGCGGGAAGCGTTGTCTTCTGCAAGACCCTCATTAACGACATCCTTGCGACGCCGGCTCTTAAGGACAGCGAGTTCGCGCTGATGTCGCCGACGGAAACGAAGCTGCGGCGGATGGAAGCGTTCATCGGACGAATGATCAAGGACAACAAGTTCCCCGCGAAGGTCTGGGCGACGACGAATCGACGTGAAGCGATCGCTAATGCCGATTTCGTGGTCGTGATGATTCAGGTGGGCGGGTTTGATGCTTATGGGATCGATTATCAGGTGCCGCTCAAGTATGGCGTCGATCAATGCATCGGCGACACGCTGGGCCCGGGTGGGATCTTCAGAGGGCTTCGGCATATTCCCGTGTTGGTTGAAATCGCCCGCGACATGGAGGAAGTCGCAAAGCCTAACGCGGTGATGTTGCAGTATGCGAATCCAATGGCGGCGAACTGTCTGGCGCTGGGGCGTACGTCGAAGGTTCCGTTCGTCGGACTGTGTCACGGCGTCCAGACGACGCTCGATCTGATCGCGGGATACATGGGCATCAAGGACAAGAACGAAATTACCTACACCTGCGGCGGGATCAATCACATGGATTGGTTCCTGCGCCTTGAGCACAACGGTCGCGATCTGTATCCGGAGCTTCGCGAAAAGTTCGAGAAGGCTGAGTACTACAAAAACGAAAAAGTCCGCGGCGAGGTGTTCCGGCACTTCGGTTATTTCATGACCGAGTCGACCGGCCATCTTAGCGAATACGTCGCCTGGTTCCGCAAAAACAAGAAGGCAATGGACCTTTACTGCGACGAGCCCGCGTTCGGCGGGGAGAGCGGCGCGTACTACAAGTGGGGCAAGACGATGGCCGAGAAGTATGCGAAGGTCGATCCGCTGCAGTTCGAATCGACCGCCATCGACACGCGAAGCGTCGAGTATTGCAGCTGGATCATGGAAGCGATCACGACGGGCAAGCCGTTCCGTTTCATGGGCAACGTTTACAACGACGGCTACATCGACAACCTGCCGGCCGATTCGTGCGTCGAGGTCCCGACTTTCGCTGATGACACCGGATTGCGTCCGACGCGCGTCGGCAAACTTCCTCCCCAGTGCGCCGCGGCCTGCATGACCAACGTCAACGTCCAGCAACTCACCGCCGACGCCGCACTCTCCGGCGATCCCGAACACATCGTCCACGCGCTGGCGCTCGATCCGCTGACCGGCGCCGTCTGCACCCTCAAAGAAATCCGCGACATGGCCAGCGAGATGCTCGAAGCTCAGCGGCAATGGCTCCCGGAATTCGGCAATCGAAAGATTCGTCCGACGCCGACGGTGAGCATTCCCAAGGATGTGAAGACGGTCGAAGTACCGCTCGATCCGGCGCTGGCGATTCATAAGCGGTTTGGACAGTTGATTACGCAGAAGACGGATTGACGAATATAGCCCCGGGCATGCCCGGGGCTATTTGGTCATCGGAACGGTGTTATCCAAGGATACGGCGCGGGAGGCAATCCACGACGCGTGTTGTGTCTCTCGATATACACCTGCACATCCGGGATAGATCTTATGTCGAACATGAATACGTGCCAGTATCCCGTCGTCCACGTGCGCGTGCGCCACGGCTCATCCCCATCATGAATTACCGCGCTGCTCGTGCGACTTTTGATCCGGCCGACGAGCTTGTCCAGATCGATCGTCGTCGGCCCAAGCAGAAGATGTGTATGGGTGCGCTCAATTGCCGCGGCATATACGGCAACGCGCCCTTCAAAGTCATCTCGAAGAATGAGGCCCACGGTTCGCGCGACGATTTCCTGTTCGCGTCGTGTAAAAACCTTTTCCGGTTCCTTTGCACGTGCAATCGCAACGGCGCGAGTAGTCGGATCGGGGAGGTTAAGACGATCTCCACGCGCGATCAATCGGCCATAAAAATCAAATAGAGGCGACCAGTGGCCGCGCGCGTCTCCGGGTGGCCACGTCATGTAATTCGTCCATATGACGTGGATTGCGGCGGTGGACATGCTTCCCCCAATTAGCCCCGGGCATGCCCGGGGCTATGTTTAACAGTTCTTGGCAAAATCGATCAGCTCCGAGATCTTCGCGATCGCGAGACAAAAAACTGTGTCTGCGCCGCCATAATAAATTCGCAATTCGTCTTTCTCAGGATACGCAATCGCCGCGGTCGGGAAGACGACGTTGGGGACGTCGCCGACGCGCTCGTAGGTTTCGCGCGGCGCCATGATGTATTCCTTGCCGCGGGCTATCACTTTTCGGGGGTCTTTCAGATCGAGCAGCGCGACGCCGGCTTTGTAAATCTGCGCATTCACTCGCGGCGTGACGCCGTGATAAAGCACGAGCCAGCCATCCTTCGTTTTCATTGGCGGACAGCCCGGTCCGATCTTCCCCTGATCCCACGCGAAGCCGCGGCTTTCCATGATGCATTCGCTGCGGCCCCAATAGACAAGGTCGGGCGAATAGCTGATCCAGATGTTTCCCTTGCCGCCGTATTCGAACGGCCGATCGAGGCGAACGTAGAGTTCGCCGATTTTTTCAGGGAAAAGCACCATATTCCGGTTCGTCGGCTCCGACGCGACGGCGATCTTCTCGAAGCTCTTGAAATCACGCGTGCGCGCCACCGAAATCTGGCAGCCAAAACGATTCTCCGATGCGTGACAGATGTAATACGCGTCCTCGATCTTGGTGATCCGCGGATCGTAGCGCGCTTCTTCGTAGGTGATGAACGGCTCTTCGGTCGGGACGAGCACCTCATCCGGATCGAATTTCCAGCCTGTGATCCCATCATCGCTCCACGCCACGCGAAGCGATTGAAATCCCTGCCGTTTCTCGACGCGAAAGACCCCGACGTATCTGTCGCCGAAGCGCGCGACGCTGCTGTTGAAGACGGCGTTGGCGCCGGGGATCATTTCGGGCGTGAGGATGGGATTACCCGAATAGCGCTGGATTATTTCGTGGGTCATATCACCACTTCTTCGCCTGACTTGCGACCTTCATCGGCAGCCCAAACAAATCGATGAAACCCCGCGCCGCCGTCACGTCGTAGCCTTCCATGCTGAAGCTGGCGAGCTGCGGATCGTACAGACTGTGCGGGCTGACGGCGCCGACCTGCATGGCGCGGCCTTTGAAAAGGCGCACCTTCGCGGTGCCCGTCACCGTTGCATTGGTGTGATCGATGAACGCCTGCAAAGCCTCGCGCAGCGGATGAAACCATTGGCCGTTGTAAACCAGCTCCGCGTAGCGCAGTGCGACCTGCTGTTTGTAATGTAGCGTGTCGCGCTCGATGCAGATTTGTTCCAAAGCTTTATGCGCTTCGTAAAGAATCGTCCCGCCCGGCGTTTCGTACACGCCACGGGATTTCATTCCGACGAGGCGATTCTCCGCCAGCACGGTGATGCCGACACCGTGCTTGCCACCGATGCGATTGAGCTCCGCGATCAGTTCCTCCGGAGCAAGCGTCTTGCCGTTCACGGATACGGGTGCGCCGCTTTGGAAATCGATGGAGACGATTTCCGGTTCATTCGGCGCTTTTTCCGGCGGGACGACCATCGTCAGACACGCTTCCCAATTCGGCTCCGCGTCGGGGTTTTCGATCTCGGCGCCTTCGTGGCTGATGTGCCAGAGATTGCGATCCTGGCTGTAGATTTTCTTCTTGCTGACGGGAATCGGGATTCCCTTTTTCTGCGCGTACTCGACGGCGCTTTCGCGATCGCGCAGCTCGAATTTCGGGTCCTTCCACGGCGCGATGATTTTCAGTTTGGGATCGAGCGCCATGTACGTCAGCTCGAAACGCACCTGATCGTTGCCCTTGCCGGTCGCGCCGTGACCTACCGCGTCGGCATTGGTTTGATGCGCGACCTCGACTTGCTTCGCGGCGATCAAGGGACGCGCGATGCTGGTGCCGAGCAGATAGTCCTGCTCGTAAATTGCATGTGCACGCAGCATTGGAAAACAATACATCTCCGCGAACTCGCGGCGCAGGTCCATGATGACAACTTCATCTGCGCCGCTCTTGTATGCCTTGTCTTCGACGCCTTTAAGCTCATCACCCTGCCCCAGTTCCGCCGCGAACGCGACGAGCTTGACGCCGGGGTAACGGTCCTTCAGCCAGGGGAGGATGACGGAAGTGTCGAGTCCGCCGCTGTAGGCGAGGACGATTTTTTTCGGTTGATAATCTGCGCCCATGGAGGGTCAGTATACGCAAGCGGCGTTACGCTGCTATACGCGTTTGGGAATTACTAACCCGACTGCGGAACCGACTCATCGTGGCTGGGGTCCTGGTTGATCTCGGGGTGGGTTGGCAGGATGGCGCCGGGGTTCTGCTGCTTGAGCAGAACATGCCTGCCAAGCTCCAGTCGCGTGATCATCTGATCCATGTCCGCGGGGCGCTTGCCGGGACGCGTGGAGATGCTTTCCATCACGAGGTTGGAAATCGCCGTCGGAACTTTGGGATTCAGATCCTGCGGGCTATCGATGCGCGTGTCGAGAAGGAAACTGTTGTCGCCTTTTTTGTTGACGGTGTAGAGAGTCGGAATGACTTTGCCAGTCAGCGCCCAGTAGAGCGTCGCGCCGAGATTGAAAACGTCCGTCTGCACGCTGATTGGCCGTCGCGCGACTTGCTCGGGCGCGATGTAATCGGGCGTGCCTTGAATGCGTTCTTTGACCGTGCCGATTTTGCAGCTCTGGCCGAAGTCGATCACTTTCACTTTGCCGGTTTCGCTGCGAAGGATGTTGTTCGGCTTGATGTCGCAATGCGCATAGCCCATCGCGTGCATCGCTTTGAGGCCCTGAGCGACCTGGATGAATGTGTCAATGATGTCCATCAGGTTGGTGGGCGGGCGAACGTCCAGCGGCTTGCCGTCGAACAGTTCCATCAGCAGAAACGCTTCGCTGTATTTCAGCAGCATTGTCTTGTTGATCTTCAACTCGAAGCTGCGGCGGAGATTGGGGTGGGTGAACTGACGGCTGACTTCAAATTCCGTCTCCATCTGCTCGATGAAACGGAGGTCCTTCTGCTCGTCGCGGATGACGTGCTTGAGGGCGTAGAGCTGCTTGGTGTTGGGATCGCTTACAGCCCAGATCGTGCTGCGCGCACCCTCTCCCAGACGCTCCAGTACATCATAGTGGAGGAGTTTTTGAACCATGAACGCATATTCCACCCGGGTACCGTCCGCTCCTCAGCCCGTAGGTGGAATCCGGGGCGGGACGCATCGCTCGAGGCAGATAACGGGATGATATTAGGCAGCCACAAGCCGATCGAACGTTAACCCTTTTGCCTATTCGGTTGTCGCCCCGGCACAAATCACCCACCCCAACGCGCCGCGATCAACCGGAAACTTCGATCGACCCCGTCGCCCCGAAGGGATGTTCCGCGGGCCACTTAACTTAGGTCAAATAGCCATTAATAGCAAGGCTATATTATACGCGCTGTCCAATGTCTCTACGTCGAGCGTGGGATTCAATCGCTTGCCAGCGTTTTTTTGCAGTCTTGCGAGGCGTTGCGCCTGATGCGACCGTGAATTGATCCGCGTGCATCTGTTGGGCTTGCAGGAAAATTTCCTTGACGGCCTCAGACATGTCGTCTTACACTGCCGCCTCAGACGGATTGTCTGGGGAAACATGGCAAGAACTCCGCAGGATGTCACCGAGACCGAGCTGGCTGTCCTTCAGCATCTATGGGAGTCGCCCGAGGCGACGATCCGGCAAATTACCCAGCGGCTTTATCCCGGCGGCAGGGCGTCGGAGTATGCGACGGTTCAGAAGCTTCTCGATCGCCTGGCAGCCAAGCGATATGTGCGCAGGCAGACGGATGCGCTGCCGCACAGCTTCTGTGCGACCGTCGAGCGCGACGAGCTGATCGGCCGGCGGCTCCGCAACATGGCGGACAAGCTTTGCGGCGGATCGCTTACGCCGGTGCTGACACACCTCATTAGTTCACGTGCATTGAAAAAGCGCGAACTGGAAGAGCTTCGCGGGCTGATCGACCGCCTGGAGCGCGGCGGGCGGAAAGTGCGTCGTTGAGGGAGGTTTTATGGATATCGTGATTTCGACTCTCATTGGAAACACCTGGATTGCGATCGTTCTGGCGCTGATGGCGGTCGTTGCTGGTTGGTTGCGAAGGCCGGCGCTGGCGCATGCGATCTGGGTGATTGTGCTGGTCAAGTTGATCACGCCTTCGGTGATTCATGTGAGCTTGCCGCAAAGTGCGAAACCGCCATTCGGGTCTGACTTCGGCGAGCTCAGTCGAGCCAAGCCTCAGGGTCGAAGACAAGCGGTGGTCGCGCCAATGGGGATGACGGATATCGAAGAAGTCTTGCCGGCGGAAACAAATGGAATTCCGTCCTCGCGTATTGCGACGAAATCGAGTCGGTTGAAAGAACTCTTGCCCAGTACGCTTGAAGCAATCTGGCTGGTCGGATCGCTGGCGTGTGCGGGCGTTGCAGTTTATCGCATTGCGAGATTTCGCAGACTACTGAAAATTTCTGAACCACCTCCGGCGCATCTGTCGGCGCAGGTTGCCGAAATCGCGGAACGAATCCGCGTGCGTGTGCCGGGCATCCGCGTGATGCCGGGGGCGATGCCGATGTTGTACGGGTTTTCGCGGAGCGCATTGCTGATTTTGCCGCAGTCGATGGTGCGGCATCTCAACGCACCGCAGCGCGAAACCATCATCGCGCACGAACTGGCGCATCTGCGCCGCGGTGATCCGTGGGTGCGGCTGCTGGAGACGCTGGTGACGATCATGTTGTGGTGGCATCCACTGACCTGGCTGGCGCGGCGCGGCGTGCGCGTCGCGGAAGAGCAGTGCTGCGACGCGTGGGTCGTCGCGACGCTGCCCGAATCGCGCAAGACTTACGCGGGCGCGCTGGTCGATACGATGGCACTGTTCGCAAATGTTTCACCCATGACAGCGCCCGCCGCGAGCGGGCTGGGGCAGATTCGCGATCTTCGCAGGAGGCTTACCATGATCATGACACACAAGCCGCGCAAATCGCTTTCGCGCGTTGGAAAAAGTCTCATCGCCGCGCTGATTTTGGCGCTGCCGATTGTTCCTGTGGTGGCGGAAGACGATACGGCGAAAAAGGCTGAAGAAGTTGCGAGATTACGTGATCGCGTTCAACAATTGGAGCAGCGACTGGACAAGACCGAAAAGGAGTTGGCGGCAACAGCACGCGGCACAGCAGATCAGGAGGAATATCTGGAACGCATACGCGATATTGCAAGGTCCAACATGGAGCGGCGAATGATGCGGGATAGCAAGAAATACACCCGTGAACAACTTCAGGAGGCCGAGAACCTCTATCAACGTGGTTTTGAGGGCGGCTGGCAGACTGACGCAGCTAAGGAAAGTCTAAAGAAACTGGTCGAGAAATTTCCCGATGTCAACCGCGCGGGCTGCGCGGTTTTGCATCTCGGCGAGACGGCCAAAGGCGAAGAACAGGAAAAGTATCTGGCCTTGGCAGTGGAGAAATACGACAACTGTTATTACGGCGACGGTGTGCAGGTCGGACCGCTTGCCCGATGGATTTTGGGGAAACATTATCTTGATCAAGGCAAGCCAGAAAAAGCCGATAAGCTTTGGATTGCCCCCAACCCGGAATCGTCCGGAATTGGCCTCGAGTCAATTGATCACAAAGGGAGATTGATCTGGAGTTTGATTGAAGCGGATAGAAGAGCAGCGAGAGCGGCGACCTTGCCTTCAAATTAGTCTAGAACCTTCAAATCCACTGATCGCGAATGATCTTGAGCTGCGCGTAATCTTCTTCGTTGAAATACTCCGGACATTCCGGCGGGACGAGGTTGCCGAAAAATTCTTCGGCTTCGTTCTCGATTGCTTCGCGGGTCTGGCCCATGGTGATCCGCGCCGCGTAAAGATCGTCCTCGGTGCTGGCCAGACGCAGCGCTTCCTGTCCCGAGTATTGCCGCACGAGATCGGCGAGGCTGCGGTAAAACATCCAGACATCGTCATCCGGCAGCGGCGGGGGTACGCAATGTCGCTTGAGCGCATGCTGAAAATATTTCAACTTACCCGGCCATGTCAGCCGCGGGTCAATCGCGAGCGTGACGTACTGGCCGACTTTGTATGCTTCGTGCGCGTGCTTGTCGCCGACACGGTCGGCTTCGTGGACTTTCCTGGCGTAGTGTGACTCGGGAAGCCCGATCTCAGGTAGCGGCGGAAATTGGCGTGACTGGGAGAGCACCAAACGCCTCGCCAAGCTCGAAATAAACACCAACGGCCCAGGAGGAAGTGCTACGGCCGTCGCGGATCGACCACAACTATCTTACATCAATTATCGTTTCGGGGACAACATGAACTGGAGCGCGTTTTGACGAAAGTCGCAGCAAAACCGCTCCAAGTATGAGTGCCGCGGCGCCGAAGGCGAGCTTTTTGGGATCCCATTGTTCGACGACCGCTTCGGGCGTCGCGGTCAAATCGGCGGCCTTCGTATGCATCACTGCATACGATACAAATCCCAGCGCCGCCGCGTCGTAAACGGCGTGGGCGATCATCGCGGGGAAAATCGAGCCGGTGTACACCACCATCCAACCGAGCACGATGCCGATCAACATCCGCAACGGCATTCCGTGGACATCGAGATGCGCCGCGGAGAAAAGCAATCCGCCGATCACCAGCGCGACCCATTTCGGCATTCGCCGCATCAAGCCCGCCTGAATCGGCCCGCGATAAAGCAGCTCTTCGCACACGCCGGCGAGGACGCCGACGAGAATCGGAATCGTGATCGGATGTGCGCGCAGTGCGGAGAAGATCAGTTCCTCCAGCGCCCGCTGGGTGGGGCCCGGCTCCCAGAAGCGATTCTGTATTTGTGCAAAAAACTCCACCCACGGAACCATGCCGAACCCGATCAATCCGCCAGCCACCAATGCAAGCATTCCGGGCCAGCGAAGCGAAAAGACTTCTTTCCATCGGTATCGCCCGATGACCGCGAACAGAATCGCCGGCGCCGCGATCAGCGCCACCTCGGTGACGATGACGAGTTTCACCAGATCGCGCGGCAGCGATGGCGTGATGTAAAACGAAAGCAGCAATGTCAGCGCGAACAGCGCGAAGGCTTCGTCCACCGCGGGGAAGCGCGGACGACGCGGGGCGCCGCTGCGCAGGCCTTTCAGCGAAACCGGCTCCCACGCCGGGTTCACGAGCTGTTCGCTGGAGAAAACCCGCGCCGCCAGGCTCAGCATCAATCCGGCATAGACGCACGATGACACGAACGCGAGCACGAACGCGCCCGCGGAGATCGAGCCGACTAGAACTTCGCGGATGATAATGGTGGTGTTGGCGACCGGCGTGACGAGCAGGCCGAGCGAAATTTTCGGCTCGGCGATGCCGATGACCATCGCCGCCATCGGGATCATCATGATCGGCGTCGCCAGGGAGTTGGCTTCGCGGAAATTCCTCGCGATCAGGCCGACCATCAGCACGATCGTGCTGAAAGTGATGAGCGTCGGCACCGCGGCGAGGAAGCTGAGAAACAGTGCGCTGGGGTTGATCGTCAGGACGCCCAGGTCCTTGCCGATCATCGAAAGGCTGCGCCATAGCACCAGCGACATGCTGGCCATGTTCAGCGCCGACGTGAGCAATCCGCTGAGCAACACGATCGCACCTTTTGCAACCAGCAGCTCCATGCGGCCCGCGGGGCTGACCAGAAGCGTCTCCATCGTTCCCAGCTCGCGCTCGGTGGTGGTCGCGTTGAGCGCGGGAAACAGCGCGCCGAGCATTCCCGTGATCAACAACAGCACCGGCAGCATCATCGCGAGGAATTTTCCGAAGCGCTGGCTGCCGCTGGCGATGTCTTCTATGGAATGCTGAAGAGGTTTGAGAACCTCAGCGCCGACGTGATGCGCGGCGAGGCGCTGCTCGATGATCCACTTTTCATAATCGTCGAGAATCTTGTTGAGTTTTTTTTCGGTGAAGTTCGCTTCCGTACGGCTGCGGTCGAGCTGAATTTTGATTTCACTATCGCGCAGTTGCAGCGCGTTCAGCTCGGCGTTTGGCGGAATGACGACGACCGCGTCGAGCCGCTTGGCCGCCAGGTCGAGCTGAGGATCGGTTGCGGCGATGATCTCAACGCCGCTGTCCGGCCGGCTGAGCATTTCGGCGAAATGCGGCGCACCGTTGGGATTGAGGACTGCGATCTTGGCCCGCTGTTCGGTGTACTGTTTCTCCTTCGACATCCCCAGTCCCGCGATCGTCAGCGTCAGCAGCGGATAAAGCAGCAGCGGAATGCCGAACATGATCGCCAGGCTCCGCCGATCGCGCAGCATCTCGCGAAGCTCTTTGCGGAAGACGGTGCTGATGATGTGGAGTCGCATTTTTGTTTTCTCCCTCTCCCTGCGGGAGAGGGGCTTTTTTCATTCCCCCTCTCCCCCCGGGAGAGGGTCGGGGTGAGGGGGCATGCGGAGTTGAGATGCGTTCGTTCGCACTTCGCGTCCACGCGCCCCCTCACCCTAACCCTCTCCCGGCGGGAGAGGGGATGAGAGGTTATCCCTCTCCCGAAGGGAGAGGAGACAAACTGTTTTTCTCCCGCACCAACGCGAAAAACGCGTCCCGCAAAGTTGAAGTCTGCGTCGCGGCGCAAAGTTGCGGAATCGTTCCCTCGCCCAACACGCGACCGTGGCCGATGACGCCGATGCGAGTGCAGATCAGCTCCGCCTGCGACAGCATGTGCGTCGAGAGCAGCACGCATTTTCCGGCCTGCGCGAGCGATTTGACCGCCTCTTCGACGGTGTGCGTCACCACGGGATCGAGCCCCGTCGTCGGCTCGTCGAGGATCAGCACCGGCGGATCGTGCACCACCGCTCGCGCCAGCGAAACGCGCTGCTTCATGCCGGTCGAAAGTCGATCGTTGGGACGATCCGCGTAGTCGGAGATGTCGAAAAGTTTCAAAGTCCGCTCAACCCGATGCTCGACCTCGTCGCCGTTGACGCTATAAAGCGCCGCGAAGAATCGCAGCGTCTCGCGCGGGGTGAGACGTTGATAAAGACCGGTCGATGCGGAGAGAAATCCGATGCTCCGCCGCACCGCTTCGGGTTCGGCGAGCAGATCGTGCCCCGCGACGCTCGCGGTGCCGCGCGTCGGCGTGAGCACGGTCGCGAGGCAGCGCAGCGTCGTCGTTTTGCCCGCGCCGTTGGGTCCGAGCAATCCATAAATTTCCCCCGCGGCGCAGGTGAGCGACGCGTCATTCACCGCGACGATCTCGCTGCCGTCGGGTTCTTCGTAAATCTTGGTGAGATTCCGAACCTCGATCATTGCAATCGAGCATAACACTCCTTGCCGCCCATCACTATGGGAGTCGATCCTGCGGCTGCGCTGCGCTACGCCGCGGCGTAGCGCAGCGCAGCCGCAGGATCGTGGCAACGTGGTGCGCCGTCTGCTAATGTCACGCCTATGAGCGACGTTCTCGGCAGTCTCTGTATCGTGCTTCACGGACATCTTCCCTACGTCCTCAACCACGGAACGTATCCCCACGGTGAAGCGTGGCTCTTCGAGGCGGCGGCGGAGACTTATCTGCCGATCCTCGACATGATCGGCGCCGCGGCGCTGAATAAGGCGCGGCCGGCGCTGACGATCGGGCTTACGCCGATTCTCCTCGAGCAGCTTTCACATCCGCGCTTCAGGGAAAAATTCGTCGAGTATTTGAAAGAGCGCGCCGATCGTGCGGATTCGGATCGGAAGGAATTTGAAAGATCAGGCGCGAAGCACCAGGCGTATCTCGCGCAGCGGTGGGTCGACTGGTACAACGAAAAGCTCGAACATTTCGATCGCATCGACCGCGACATCCCCAAAGAATTCGCCCAGCGGTTTCGCGAAGGGCACATTCAGATTCTCACCAGCAACGCAACGCATGCGTACATGCCGCTCTTGCTAAACGACGAAATGCTCCGCGCGCAAATGGCCGCGGGGACGGGCATCAGCGAGAAGCGGCTGGGCATCAAGCCGCGCGGGATGTGGCTGCCGGAGTGCGCGTATCGACCAGCGTGGGATCACTGGATGCCGTCGGTGCTGTATGACAATCCGCGAAATCGGCCAGGCATTGAGAAATTCATCGCCGATGCGGGCGTGACGCACTTTTTCGTCGACACGCATCTGATCGGCAACGGCCAGCCGCTGGGGACGTTTGAGAACAATAATTTCCGTACCGTCAGCGAAGCGCAGCTTCACTGGGATCGTCAGCGCGGCTGGGGCAAGCCGCTGTCGCCCGTCGGCGTCGTGAGCTGGCCCGAGCCGCCGCGGGTTTTTGCGTTCGCGCGGCATCCGCGCGTTAGCGAGCAGGTCTGGAGCGGATCGATCGGATATCCCGGGGCCGGCGAGTACCTGGAGTTTCATCGCAAGCAAGGCGAACGCGGGCTGCGCTATCACAAAGTCACCAACAACAAGACGCCGCTGTCGGACAAGCAGCCGTACTATCCCGACGACATCAACGCAAAAATCTTTGAGCACGCGCAACACTTCTGCAACGTTGTCCGCGACGTGCTGCGCGAGTATCGAAATGAAACTGGGCGGCAGGGCGTTGTCGTCGCGCCGTTCGATGCGGAATTGTTCGGGCACTGGTGGTTCGAGGGTCCGCAGTTTCTCCGCGACGTCGTGCTCACGCTGAACAGCGATCCGTCGGTCAACCTGCGTACCGCGGAGGAGGCGCTGTATCACCATCCGCCGGACAAGGTGATGCGTTTGCAGGAAGGCTCGTGGGGCGAGAAGGGCGATCACAGCGTCTGGATCAACGACCGCACGCGTTGGATGTGGGAGATTGAATATCGCGCTGAAGGAAAAATGCTCAAGCTTCTGCACGAGCTGCCGTGGAAAACCAATCCGCGCGTGAAAGAAATGCTCGAGCGCGCCGGCCGCGAGCTTTTGCTGCTACAGGCGAGCGATTGGCCGTTCGTGATTCATTCGGAGGGCGCCGTCGATTATGGCACGCAACGCTTCAGCGGCCACGCGACGCGATTCGATCGCATGACGCTGATCGCTGAGAAAATTGCGGGCGGAGGCGAGATCGACGAGATCGAAAAAATCCAAATCGCGGAAACCGACGCACATGACAGCGTGCTCTCGGAAATCGATTTGAATTGGTGGATGTAGCTTTACGTGTCACGTTGAAACTTTCTTTTAAGACACGCGTCGAACAGGGCTGACGTTCCAACTAGGAGCCCTTATGACGCGGCGTCTCATTCCGCTGTTGGCGATTCTCGTTGCGCTTCCCGCTTTCGCGAAAACCGAATCTCCTCCACCAACCAAGCCGCTGATCCAGGTCGCGATACTCCTCGACACCAGCGGGAGCATGGACGGCTTGATCGATCAGGCGCGCACGCAGCTCTGGACGATCGTCAACGAATTCGCGAAGACGAAAAAAGAGGGGCAAACCCCGCAGCTTCAAGTCGCGCTCTACGAATACGGCAACGACGGCCTGGCGGCGAAGGATGGATTTATCCGGCGGATTCTTCCGCTCACCGACGATCTCGATGCCATCTCCGAAAAACTTTTCTCTCTGCGCACCAACGGCGGCAGCGAATTCTGCGGCCAGGTGATCGACGTCGCGACGCGCGAATTGGCGTGGTCGGATTCGCTGGATGTTTACAAAGTCATCTTCATCGCCGGCAACGAACCGTTCACGCAGGGACCGGTCAACTTTCGCGACGCCTGCCCGCGAGCGGCCACAAGGGGGATCATCGTCAACACGATTCACTGCGGCACCGACAACGACCCGACCTGGGCCGAAGGCGCCCGTATGGGCGAGGGTCGCGCCATGAACATCGATCAGAACAAGGCGATCGTCGCGCTCGCGGCGCCGCAGGATGCGGAGATCACCAAGCTCTCAACGACACTGAATGATACGTACATTCCATACGGCCGTGTCGGCGCCGAAAATTCTTTGCGGCAAGTAGCACAGGACGCCAACGCGTCGACGCAACCCGCCAGCGGCGCCCCGGTCCAGCGGGCGGTTTCGAAAGCCAACGGCGCATACCAGAACGGCGGCTGGGACTTGGTCGATGCGGTGAATCAGAAGCAGGTGAAGCTCGCCGAAGTCGCCGATAAAGATTTGCCCGAAGCGATGCGCTCGATGTCCGGCGAAAAACGCAAAGAGTTCGTCGAAGCCCAGTCCGCGAAGCGCGACGAGATTCAGAAGAAGATTAATTCGCTGAACGCCGAGCGTGAGAAATTCGTCGCCGAGAAGAAACGCGAAAGCTCGGCCGACACGCTGGATGCGGCGATTTTGACCGCTGTGCGCGAACAGCTTGTTCAAAAGAAATTCGAGGCCGTAAAATCGAATTGATGCAGGTTCGCGACTTTGCAACGATGCCGTATCGCCAGGCGTGGGCGCTTCAGCAGGAAGCTCACGCGCAGGTGCTGGCCGGCGGCGAGGAGCAGTTGATTCTCGTTGAGCATCCGCCCGTCATCACCCACGGCCGCCGCCCCGGCGTCGCCGCCAACGTGCTTGCCTCTTCGCGGCAGCTTGCGGAGCGAAACGTCGAGGTCGTCGAATCCGATCGCGGCGGCGATGTGACGTTCCACGGCCCCGGGCAGCTCGTCGCGTATCCGATCGTTCGACTGAAAGATCACGGCCTGTCGGTGGGTTGTTACGTTCATCGCCTCGAAGAGATCGTCATCGATGCCCTCGCAAAATTTGGAATTTCCGGCCAACGCGATCCCGCGGCGATCGGCGTCTGGGTGAACGATTCGAAAATCTGCGCCATCGGCGTGCGGGTCAGCCGCGGAGTCTCGATGCACGGACTGGCTCTGAACGTCCGCACCGATTTGAGCTATTTCGATCTGATCGTTCCCTGCGGATTGACGGGCCGCGGAGTTACCTCACTTGAGAAGCTGCTGGGAGCGAATGCGCCGAAGATGCAGGCGGTGACGTCGGCGCTGGTCGAGTCGATGCGCTTGCTCGGCGGGCTTCCGCCGCCACAATGTCCCGCAGCATCATGCGATTCGCAACGTTCTTAAGCCAACTCGAATCCACCGCCGACGCCAGGGACGAGATCGCGCGCGAGGTTCGCAACAGCGGAATCGCGCCGGACGTCGCGTTCGTATTTTTTTCCGCGCATCACGCCGAAAGCGTCAACGATCTCAGCAAGATCGTCCCGAGCCTGCTTCTGGGCTGCTCCGCGGAGGGCGTGATCGGCGCCGGCATGGAAGTCGAACGCGAGCCCGGCGTCGCGCTTCTCGTGGCGGAAATCCCCGGCGTGCGATTGCATCCGATCCGCATCGCCCGCGACGATTGGCGAGGATTGCTCAGTGAGCCGCAAACTCTGCTCTCTCGAATCGGCTACGAAAGCGACACGCGCGCGATCATCGGCTTCGGCGATCCGTTCACGACGCCGCTGAGCCAATTCCTCTCGGCGCTCGATGGGCTGGCGCCGAGTTCGCCGCTGATCGGCGGCATGGCGAGCAGTGCGCGAGCGCCCGGCGAGAATGCGCTGGTGCTTGGCGGCGATATTTTCAATGAGGGATTCGTTGGCGTGAGCCTGAGCGGTGCGATTGATGTCGAGACGATTGTCAGCCAGGGATGCAAGCCGATCGGGCATCCGCTGGTGATCACGCGTTCGCGAGATAATGTCATCGAGCAGCTTGGCGGCAAGCCGGCGCTGACGGCGCTGCAAGAGATCGTCGAGGAGCTGCCCGCGGAACAGCGTGAGATGTTGCAGAACGGGTTGATGGTCGGTCGCGCGATCACCGAGTATCGCGATCGTTTTGGCCGCGGGGATTTTCTGGTGCGCAACATCGTCGGCGTCGATCAGGAAAGCGGCGCGATCGCGCTGGCAGATTTCGTCCGCACCGGACAAACCGTGCAGTTTCACGTTCGCGACGCACAGACCGCCGACGAAGATTTGAACCTGATGCTTGAGGTGCAGAAGGTCGACGATCCACCCGCGGGCGCGCTGCTGTTCAGTTGCAACGGGCGTGGGACGCGGCTGTTCGACGCGCCGTCTCACGACATCGCCGCCGCCGGCCGCGCCATGCCCGCGACGCCGGTCGCCGGCTTTTTCGCCGCCGGTGAAATCGGCCCGATCGGCGGAAAGAATTTCATCCACGGCCACACCGCGAGCTTCGCACTGTTTCGCCCCAAAACTGCATGACATCCGACGCCGCCAAAAAACGCATCAGCGACGAGATCGCCTACATCCTGCCGATGGCGGCGTTTCTGTTGTTCGTCTGGATTGGCGGAAACTGGAAACCGCTGTATCCGATCTCCTACGTCGCCCGCGTGATCGTCGTGACGGCGCTGCTGATCGGGCTGCGAAAGCATTTCACCAAAATTTCCTGGCGATTCTGGTGGCTTGGCATCGTCGTCGGCGTGATCGGTATTTTTCAGTGGGTCGCGATGCAGCATTGGCTTCAGAATCATTTTGAATTTTTCAAACCGTCGCCGGATGTTTTCGATCCGACCAAGACGTTCTCCACGCCAGTTGCGCTGTGGAGTTTCATCGCGGTGCGGATGATCGGTGCAGTTTTGGTCGTGCCGGTGATGGAAGAATTGTTCTGGCGGGATTTCTGCTGGCGGACGGTTCTCGCGCCGAATGATTTCAAGCTTGCCAGCGTCGGCGAGTGGGGATGGGCGCCGTTCCTGATCACCTCCGCGATTTTCGCGACGGTGCACGGCAACTGGTGGCTGACCGCGGTTGTGTGGGGAATGATGATCGGGCTGCTGCTGGTTTACACGAAGAGTCTGGGCGCGTGCATCATCGCGCACGCGGTGACCAATCTGCTGCTGGCGTTGTACGTTTTGAAAACGCACGATTGGTCGTTCTGGTGATTAAGAGCCTCTAACAAAATGCCGGTTCCCGTCATGCTGAGGTACCCCGAAGCATCTGGCATCACTCGGAGAATTCGCTAGATCCTTCGGAGTACCTCAGGATGACAATCCGCGTAAACTCATTTGTTAGAAGCTCTAAATCAGGCTGGCGTCCTTGAGGATTTTTTCCATCTGCTCATTCGTCGGCTCGAAGAGTAGCTTCCCGTCGATGTCAACCGTCGGCGTTACGCGCTTCCCCTTGTTCTGCTGCGTGATCCATTTTTCGGCAGCGGGATTCTCATCAATGTCGATGTACTCGAACGGCACACCCAGCTCATCGAGCTGATCGCGGGTTCGCGTCGTATCTCCGCACCACTCGGCGCCGTAAACCTTGATCGTTTTCATTGTGGTTTATCGATGTTCTCGGGGATTTGGAATTTCACGGCTTGCGATTGCCTGTCGTATTCTTCCTCCATTTGCTTGCGCAGCTCCGCGTGCTGCTCGCTTTTGAAAAGATTGTTCATCTCGAACGGATCTTTCGCCAGATCGAACAGCTCGGTCCACTCATCGTGCCCCGCGTACTTGATCAGCTTCGCCGAATCAGTGCGCAGGGCCGTGATCGTCGGCGTGTTGTAGCGGGTCTCGTAGAAATATTCGTAGAAGAAGCTCTTGCGCCAATTGCCCGGATTTCCCTCGAGCAGCGGACGCCAGCTTCGGCCTTGCATCTGTTTGGGAATTTCGACGCCTGCCATGTCGAGGATCGTCGGCGCGAGATCGATGTTCAATGCCATTTGATCGACGAGCTGATTTTTCTTGACCAGTGGCGGATAGCGAAACAGCGTTACGATTCGCATCGACTCTTCGTATGCCGACCGCTTGTCGGCAAGGCCGTGCTCGCCGTGATAGTAGCCGTTATCGGATGCGAAGATGACGGCGGTGCTGTCTCTGAGCTTCAAGCTGTCCAGCGCATCAAGCAACCGCCCCAGCGAATCATCTGCGGCCGAGATGCAGCGGAAATAATTCAGCAGGCTTTCGCCGCGGGCTTTGGCGGCGGCTGATTTGGGTGTGTCCGCGAGTTGGTGATAGGCCGGAAGCGAATCGAGGTTCGGTACGGGACGAATGGTTTCGCCTTCAAAGCGATTGGCCGCGCGCGCGGCAGGCGTGCGATTGTCGTGCGGCGACTTGAAACCGATGAACGCGAAAAATGGCTCAGACTTGTGACTCTTGATGAACTCGATCGCGTAATCGGTCGTCACGTCGTCGATCCAGCCCTTGGTTTCCGTCGGCTGACCGTTCACCTCGATCGGACAGTCTTCGTACTTTCCCTGTCCCACGAAGCTCGCGGAGTAATCGAAGCCCGGCCGCTGGCCTTTCTGGCTGTCGTGATGCCACTTGCCGAAATATCCAGTCTTGTATCCCGCCTGGCGCAGCTGCGTTGCGACGGTCACGCTGTCGACGGGAAAGGGCATGTGATTGTTGATGACGCCGTTGATGTGGTTGTATTGCCCGGTGAGAAAACAGGCACGGCTCGGCGAGCAGAGCGAATTGACGACGAATGAATTTCGGAACCGCGCGCCGTCGTTGGCGATGCGATCCATGTTCGGCGTCGTCAGCCACGGATATCGTCCCTTGTCGCCTTGCTCTTTTTGCACGACGCTCAAGGCGTCATAGCGCTGATCATCAGTGACGACAACGATGAAATTCGGTCGCGCGGTTTGCGCGATCGCCGCTTGCGGTTTAGCAATCAGGCAAAGGACAAGTACTGCTAAGCAGCAATAACGCAGTCTCAGCAGACAACTTCGTAATAGACCGGATATGGAATCAGATCTGGCCGAACCAGATGAAGCTTGCGGAGGCGCACTTCGGGAAACATGGTGACTGCGCTTTCGCCGGACGCAGTGACTTGCGAAGACTTCGCCTGCGGCGCTGCGCCGATGAAAAATATGGCGGCGAGAACCATCCAACGCGCGAGCGACGAGACGCGGCACGGCATAAAAACCGCTTTCTACGTGGTGAGCACCTGCAAACGATCGAGAGACGCCACGACCGTTTTGACAATCAGAGAGTACCCCCGCTTTTACGAAGGACCAACGTAAAAATTGCCCATCAACAGCCTGCGCGCTGCCGGTGATGGAAAGAGGGGCAAATGGTGAAGCGTCTGGGGGCATTGTGGTGTGTGCGTGGGGGTCAACTGTGCTCGGCGTCGGGCTGGTCGTTTGTCGCATCTACTGTTGCTTTGGCGGTGAACATGCTGGCGATCGCTGGCGCCAGGATTGAAAAACCTTCGCGAAGCACGACCGATAATATCGAGGATTTCTGACGATCATGCGATGTGTCTCCGTTGGATTTTTCCTCCGGCTTCGGCAGCAGCGCCTTTTCGATCGCTGCCAGACGCCGCAGCGCCTGCTGCTCCTTCGACGGTACCATGATCGCCGCTGCGGTGAAGCCGGCGAGGGCGGCGGTTGCTATCGACGCCCATGGATGCGTCTGCGTCCAGAGGCGCGGATCGACGCCGCCGGCCAGATCATCCTTGAGCTTCGACACAACCGTTGAGATCGCCGTCTTGGCGCTCTCGGCCTGCCGCGCGAGGTAGTCGGCCTCACTCGTTGATGTTTTTGGCGCGTTCGGCGACGTCGGTTCCGAACCGCGCTCGCTGTTGGCGCTTGAGGCTTTCATATTTCTCTTTTGTCCTTTCGCGCGCCGCGCGGGTGAAGCGCGAATAGAAAATCCACGCGCCCATTCCGATGGCGGCGACGAGAATGAATCCGACGATCAGATTGCCGAGCCATTGTCGGTGAAAGATCGCGCCGACAGCGCCGGCAAGGCCAACCAACAGCAGCACGACCGATGTCGCCGCGGCCGCGCCGGCGATGAAAAGCCCGATCACACCCAGGGCAATGTAAAGCCCAACGTTGCGAAACGTGGCTTTGATGCTGTCGATTTTTGCGGTGATGAGATACGCGATGTATTCGCGCAGCTCTTCGAAATGGAGGCGCGCCGAATGCAGCGCGTCCGTTGGCGCCTGCGGAGGTTGATCCGCAGGGCTGGCGGGATCCGGCGTCGCGTCCGCGGCGGCGCCGACGGGTGGTTTCACCTCGGCATCCATGGCAAGTCTCCGCGGCACCCCGTGCACGTGGGAGGGCGGATCAATGTCGTTTCCAGAGGATGCCCAGCAGCATGCCGATGCCGGCGGCGATGAGCAGCGACTGGATCGGCTTCTCCTGGACGTACTGCTCCAGCGACTGCTCCATCTCGCGGGCGCGTTCGCGACCCTGCTCGTAGTATTCGCCCGCCTGCCCGCGCAGATTCTCAAACGACTCCGCCGCAGCGTCGCGGGCCTTGCCGCCCAGTTCGCGAAGGTCATTGCCGATCTGGCTGGCGCTGCTTTTAAGTTGCTGGGTGGTGCTGCCGGTATTGGCTTCATTGGCACGGGACATAAAAATGCTCCTTTCGACTTCTACAACAATGTCGGATTATTTGACTCGACTATAGCCCTATGCAAAGGTGCTGCCAGCGCGGAAACTTCCCAAGGATTTCCGGCAATTTATCGGTCTCGCGACCCGCGCCATCGCCTGTGAGGCGGTGATTCGGTGCCAATTCCGGAATTCTTGTTGCACACTTTATGATCTGCTACGATGGCCTCGCCCGTCGCGGATGTACCGCAAATCTGTCGGTAAGAGTGTCAAGTCATCAAGGAGACGTTCGTGGGACTTCGAGAGAAGATGAACCAAAACCCGGGGATCACCACCGGGATCACCGCCGGCATCATCGTCTTAGCGCTTCTTTTCATCATCTGGCAAAACATGGATTCAAGCGGGCCGTACGCAGGCGGCGTCGGCAAGGCGTATTTCTCCGACGACGACGGCGTCACCACATTCGTTGACGAGTCCAACAAAATTCCTCCCTTCGATCACGACGGAAAGACCGCATATCGGGCATATGTGTTTCGCTGTCCCAATGGCAAGCCGTTCGTGCAGTTTCTCGAGCGATACACCCCCGAAGGAAAAAAGATGGTGGAAGCGGCAAAGGGCAAACCTGGCGAACTCCCGCCGCCTGAACAGTTGGATTCCGGCATCGAAGTCAAAGCGCCCAAGACCGGAGATAAGGGATGGATCAAAAGAAGCAACGCCATCGCTTCCAAAATCATGGACGCCCAGAAGTGTCCGGACGGCACCTATCCAACTCCAGAAATGCCTCAACCCTGAAATGAACAGATCAGTTTGCTGATCATTTGTAAGCCTCCAGAATCCGCTGAATGACTGCCGAGGTGCTGCGTCCGTCGATGAGCGGCGCCAGCGCGACCCTCCCGCCACGGCTTTCCACGATCTCCCAGCCAATGACCTGTTCCTTGGCATAGTCCGCGCCTTTCACCAGCACATCCGGTTTGATCTGCTCGATCAACTTGATTGGCGTCTCTTCATCGAATCGCACCAGATAATCGATGCTCTCCAGCTCTTCGAGAACGCTGAGCCGGTCGTGCTCGTTAATGATCGGCCGCTTGGGACCCTTGAGGCGGCGAATTCCATTGTCGGTGTTCACGCCGACCACCAGCAGATCGCCCTGGTTCTTGGCGAATTGGAAATACTTGACGTGGCCGAGGTGAATCAGGTCGAAACAGCCGTTGGTGAAGACGATCTTCTTCCCCGCGGCGCGGTGGCGGGCGAGCTCGGGGATTAATTGCTGGAGCGTGCGCTGCTTGCCGAGATGCTGGTGCGCTTCGACGAGCAGCTCCTGAATGATTTCATCGCGCGTGATGGGAATGGCGCCGAATTTTTCGACCTCGAGGCCCGCGGCGACGTTACCGAGGGCTACGGCTTCGCTCCAGGTCGCGCCGGCGGCGCGGGCGGCGGTGAGCATGGCGTGAACCATGTCGCCGGCGCCGGTCACGTCGAACACCTGCCGCGCGCGGGTCTTGAGCCAGCGGCGCTCGCCGTCCTGCGTCGCCAGATAACAACCGTTCTTGTCGAGCGTGACGATCGCGGCCTCGAGATTCAATCGCTTCAGCAGCGCGGTGCCGACGACGTCGTATTGCTCGGCCGTCGCGGCGCTCATGCCGGTTGCTTTTTCGGCTTCGGGACGATTCAGCTTGATCGCGGTCGCGCCGTTGTAGCGGCTAAAGTCGGAAATGTTCGCGGGATCGATCAGCACCGGAACCTTGTGCTGCTTCGCCAGCGCGATCAGGCTCTGACAGATTCCCGCGCTCAGCAGACCCTTGTTGTAATCTTCGATACAGAGGATGGCCGCGCCTTCGATCGCCTTGGTCGCCGCGGCCAGCAGGTGATCGGCATCCGCGCCCGCGAGCGGCGATAGATCTTCGAAATCCAGCCGCATCATCGTCTGCGCATGGCGATGCTGCGCCGAACCGACCAGCCGCATCTTCGCGACGGTCGGCCGCTTGGCGGTTTCGATCAGCGATGACTCGTTGATCCCCAGCTCGCGCATCAGCCGCCGCGCTGCCGTCCCCATCTCGTCGGTCCCCACGGCCGCGAGCATCACCACGTCGCAATTCAGCGCCGCCAAATCCGCAGCGACGTTCCCCGCGCCGCCGAGCCGTAATTCCTCGCGCTCATAATGCAGCACCGGAACCGGCGCTTCGGGCGAAACGCGCTCGACGTTGCCGTACAGATAGCGATCGACCATCAAGTCGCCGACCAGCACGACGCGGCTTTTGGGAAGCGTTTCGACAAGTTCAATCAGGCGTGTGGACATGCTTTCACTTCTCCGGCTTGCTCTGATCCTTCTGCGGTCCAATCCTGGCGGAGACAACCTCGCTGACGATTTCGCCTGGGAAATAGCGCGTCACCTTCGGATCGGTCAATGCGTTCGCCTGCGAAGGCTTGAGAATGATTCGGACGGGAACAAATCCCGCCCGACCCTTGCAAAAATCGGTCGTGTCCCGCGGAGCGAAATAATTCCGCATCTGCTTTGTCCCTTTGATGACGACGAGCGGATCGCCCTCATATTCTTCGCCCGACGCCTCGACGCGCAGCGTGACTGCGAAGCAGAGATCGACCGGCAACGACTCGTTCAATTCCATCACCGGCACGTGAAGGCCGTTTGCGGTCCCGTCATTTTCCTTCCAGGTGATCTGTGGCCGCCAAGGATCTGGGAGCTCCTGAAAATCGCCGGTGAGAAACGCCGGTTGTGGATGCAGATACTCTTCGGTCTCGGCGATTCGCAGCGCACGGCGCACCTGCTGGTCGATCTGCGGGTCGTCGGGCGCGATCAAATCGTCGGGCGTATTTTCCGGCAGCATCTCGAAGGTCAGCATGTCCGAGCACATCGTTCCCGTCACCTGCTGGGCGCCTTCACCGGCCGTGTACTCCACGGTCAACCACATCGTGTGCACGCCCAGCGAAAGGTTTTTAGTCTGAATCCAGCCGGTGCGACAGCCGCAAGAGGCGTAGGGATATCGAAACGAATCGCCATATTGTTTGTCGTCAAGAAAGTGCGTTGTGCTCGTGACAAACTTGAGCTTGTCCGACGCAGGCCGGCTGCCCCAGCCGTGACGGAACTGATATCCCATGCCGATCATGGCGCCGACTCCGCGAGGATACTTTGGCCGGCGCTGAAAACTGGGGATGAGCGACGCTTTCAGGCAACGGGCGACCTGTTCGTTGCTCATCTTATCCCAGTTGTCGACGAACGCGTTGACCGCAAACCGCTCGATCTGATCCTCGCGAGCTTCAATGAGGCTCAGAAGCACATCGCCGGATTCCGGCAGATGATCGACAATGAGCTTACGGGAGTCGGCCGCAACCTCCCAGCGAGTGTCGTCGTCGTAGTCCCGCGGCACACCGGTTTGCAAACCCGCGCGGATCGAGTCGGACAGACTCGTGGCTTTTTCCTTTTGCGACGAAGGCGCCGCAAGGGCAATTTGAGCCGCGATCAAAACTGCGAGAATCTGCACGACAAATCGCATGGACATGGCCGTCAATTGTATTTCATAGTGGCATGGGCGTCTCGCCCATGCGTTTCAAGGACATGGCCGAGAGGGCCATGCCACGATCATTCTTCCGCGTCGACCTTCTTCAAATCCGCCAGCCGCAGCACCGCAGACGCGGCGCGGAAGCGAATGGGCTCATAGCGATCGGCCAGATGCTCCTCCAGAACATCCAGCGCCGGATGCACCATCGCCGCCAACCGCTGCGAAGCTCGCGACCACAATTCCGTCCGGCGGCGAGCCAGCTCCTCGCGGAACAACTCATCCTGCCGCCAGTTGTAGAGCGTCTTGCGGTCGATGCCGATCGCTTCGGCGACATCCCCGATTTTCCTGCCGAGGATCAGTAACTCGATGGCGGCGCGTTGTTTCTCGTTGAGACAATCGCCTGGAATGGGGAATTTTGGGGAATCATGGGGATTGTCGATTTCAATTGTGACTGGCCCGCTCATCGTGCGGTTCGGGGAAATCGGATCGGGATCGCGCATTTGCTCACGCATAAACAATTCCTTTCTCCGCGAGCGCGCAACGCGTCCGCGAAACGAAAAACGGGATTTTCGACGGGCCCAGAACGAGCCCGCCGTCGCCCCCTGGCGACGCCGCATTATACCGCGGCGATGTATGTGCTGTCCGCGGAGAACGTGGGCGATTTTCGATGTTTTTTTAAGATTGTTCGCAGCGATCGCTTCGCGATGCGCTTACGCGACCCAAACGCGTCCGCGATAGCAAAAAATCTTCAAGGAGAGGGCTCGCCTCCCAATCTGCGACGCTGGACATATGCTGAGGCAATGAACCGCAGACACTTTCTCAAAGGCGCGTCACTCGGCGCCGCGGCCTTGGCGTTGGGATCATCCAAATTGCTCGGCGCGGATGCGCTGGCGACGAAACCGCTCGACGCGAAATCTTACAAATACCGCGTCGCCTTCGGCTGCTGGATGAACGACATGCGGCTGACGCCTCTGCCGCTGGAGGATTGGCCGGCGCCGCAGCTCGATGATCACACGGTCGAGAGCCTGGTTCGCACCATGGACGTGCAACGCGACGCAGGCTTCAACATGTTCGATGTGTGGGGATTGTTCGCGACGTATGGATGGCCGGTCGATATCGAAAGCGCGGTTGATAAGGATCGCCGCGCACGGATTGACGCGATATTGAAGGCTGCAAAAGATCGCGGCCTCAAGCTTACCTTGGGACTGGGGACTTACAGCTGGGGATACGACAAGATCATCGCCGCCGACCCCGCGGTGCGCGGGAAGAATGCCGACGGCTCGCCACATGGGCATGCGATGTGCGACGCGAATCCCAAATCATTCGAGTACATCAAAAAAATTATCGACTTCACGCTGGGTCAGTGGGATTTTGGCGGCGTGCATCTGGAGTCGTGCGATCTGGGCTGTTGCATGTGCAAGGATTGCGGCGGCAAGGACGGCGTCGTCGGCTACAACGCGCGGATCAATCAGAAAACCGCGGACTACATCAAGAGCAAATGGCCCCAAAAAATCGTTTACGTCATCACCATCAACTGGCTCCAGGGACATCCGCATTTCACCGACGCCGAGCAGGCGCATGTCATCGAGCTGAGCAAACACGTCGATTGCATTTTCGATCAGGGGCATACCGGCTATCACATCGACCCGAAAATCCGCCGCGAGTTCATCGGCAAGATGCACTGCGATTATGGCACGTCCGGTGAGCTTTGGCTTTATCCCGATACTCGATTCGATCGGGCTTCGTATTTTCTTCCGTTCGTGAAGCGCGCGATCACCGGCATTCAACGACAATTTGAAGATGGCGTCCGCGGATGCCTGTATTACCAGGGTCCGGTGAGCAACGCGGGCACCGAAGTGCAGATCGCCGCGGGTGGGAGGGCGCTTACCAATCCGAGTCGCAGCATCGAAGACGTTCTCGGCGAAGTGATCGAAACCTATTACAAGCCCGCGGACGCGGCGACGCGAAAGAAGCTGGTGGAGATTTTTCTCACAGCCGAAGAATCCTACTTCGGCAACTGGCCCGCGCAGCAGGCGGATTTTCTTAAGCTTTATGGTTTTGTCCCCGGCGAATTCAAACTCTGGCAAGGCCTGTTCGGCAAATCCCCCGGCCCCGCCAGCTACCTGCTCGAACCCATGCTCAATGCCGCGGGACGAAAAAAATACGCCGCGGGCCTCGAATCAATTCTCGCCGATCTACCGGCGATTGCGGACAAGTGCGACGATCGCGGGCGTATCGAAAATATCAGGCGATCGATCATCGTGACGCTGACGATGCTGAATACGCTGATGACTGTGCGGTAACGCGCTCTGGTCCCCTCTCCCTTCGGGAGAGGGTCAGGGTGAGGGTGATTTCGATTTCGCACGCCGCTCGATTTCTCACGCCCCCTCACCCCATCCCTCTCCCGGAGGGAGAGGGAGTAAAAGCGCACTTCACTTCGGCAGCGCCGCCTTCCAACCCGCGTGCAGAATTTTGATCATCTCTTCCCGCGTCGCGGCGGCTTCGGGTTTGTTGGCTAGGTTGACGTATTCGCGCGGATCGTTTTCCTGGTCGTACAACTCCGCGGCGCCGTTGGGCCATTCGGTGTAACGCCATTTCTCGCTGCGGACGGTGCGGCCGAGATAATTTAGCTCCAGCTTGTCTTTCTCGGTCGCGGTGATCGGCTGACCGTCGCGGCGGCGGCCTACGACGGTGAATGCGCCGGTCTTCCACGGGCGCTGCGGATCGCTCAGCAGCGGGCGGAAGCTGAAGCCTTCGAGGTCGACGGGCGGCGTCAGGCCGCACAGGTCGGCCAGCGTCGGATACATGTCGACAAGTTCAACGAGCCGCGGCGAGACGACGCCGACTTTCGCTCCGGGCACGACCATGATCAGCGGGACGCGCGTGCCTTCTTCGAACAGCGTCATCTTGTGCCACAGCCCGCCATGCTCGCCGAGCTGATATCCGTGATCGCTGTGAAAAACGACGATGGTTTTGTCCCACAACTTCAAGCGATCCATCGCGTCGATCAGCACGCCGACCTGCGCGTCCATGAAGCTGATGCTGGAGAGATAAGAAGCGATCACTTCTGCGCGATCCGGCTCGGGAAGCGCGGGCTTGCCGACGGCGTAGGTGAGCGCGATCGGCGGAATGCCCGCCAGATGCTCCGCGGGCTCGGAGGGCCAGGTCATCTTCGCGGGCGGATACATGTCGTAGTATTTTTGCGGCGCGATGTAGGGCGCGTGCGGGCGGCGAAAGCCCGCGGCGATGAAAAACGGTTTGTCGCCGCGCGCGGCCTGCTCGAGCATCGTGACGGCTTGCCGCGCGACTTTACCGTCCCACGTGTCGGCGTCATCGGCATTCAGAATGATTCCGGTGCCTTTAAGTTTGCGAATGATCTGATTGTCCGGTGGTTTCTTGGCTTCCGCGGTCTCGCGAATGTCCTTGTCCCACGAAGCCGGATCCTCGTGGTCATCGCCGGTGTGAAAAATCTTGCCGACCTTCTGCGACAGCCAGCCGTGCTGGCGGAAAAACTGCGGCATCATCACGGCGTCTTTCAGCACCGCGCGCGTCGGTATGTTGTTGTCGATCACGCCCGTCGTGTCCGGACGCTTGCCGCTGAGGAACGACGTTCGTGACGGATTGCAGACGGGATAATTGCAGTAGGCGCGATCGAACTTCACGCCGCGGGCGGCGAGGCGATCGATGTTGGGCGTGTGGACGATCGGATGGGCGTAGCAGCTCAGGTCGACGTTCAGATCGTCCGCGACGATATAAAGCACGTTGAGAGGCTTGGCGGGCTGAGTTTGCGGTTCGACTTTCGCGGCGGCGAGGACCGCGGCGTAGCTTTCGCGGTCGGTGGTGATCGAAGGGTGATCTTTACCCCAGACTTTTTCCTCGATTGTTATTGCGCGCTGATAAAGCGGCTCGGCCGCGTCGCTCTTGCCTTGCGCGCGATACACCTTCGCCAGACCGAGCAGACTGCGCGCGACGGTGTAATGCTCGGGCCCCAGTGCTTTTTCGCGGATCGCCAGCGCTTGCTTGAACAGCGGCTCGGCTTTGTCGAGCTTGTTCTGAACGCGGTAAAACTCCGCGAGATCGTTCAGGCTCCTCGCGACGGTGGGATCGTCGGGGCCGAGGACTTTGCGGCGAATCCCCAGCGCCTTCAGATACAGCGGTTCGGCTAAATCGAATTTGCCCTGCGCCTGCAAATTTTCCGCGAGGCCGATTTCACTCGACGCGGCCTGTAGCGACGTCGCACGGTCGATCGGCTCGGGGCCCATCGCCTTGTCGCGGATTTCCATCGAGCGCCGCAGAAACGGCTCGGCGGAGGCAAAATCATTTTGATATTTGTAGAGCGAAGCGAGCTGGCTGTAGTTGTGCGCCACGCGCGGATCGTCGGGGCCGAAAGCTTTCTCCTCGATCGCCAGCGACCGCCGCAAGAGCGGCTCGGCCGCGGCGTATTTTTTCTGGACGCGATAGAGCGTTGCGATGCGGTTGAGCATTTCCGCGACTGATGGATCGTTCGGCCCGAACGCTTTTTCCCGAATCGCCAATGCGCGCTGATAAAGCGGCTCGCACGCATCGAGCTTGTTTTCCTGATCGCGATAAAATTCCGCCAGCTCGACGAGACTTTTCGCGACCGCGGGATCGTCGGGGCCGAGCTTTTTTTCGCGAATCGAGATGGCGCGCTTAAACAGCGGCTCGGCGTCGTCGTACTTGTGCCAGCCGCGATAGAGCTTGGCGAGATTGGTGGCGGTCTTCGCGACTTCAAGATCATCCGCGCCGAGAACTTTTTCCTGGATGTCGATCGCCTGTTTATAAAGCGGCTCGGCGAGCTTGCGTTCGCTCTGGGCTCGCAGCGCTTCGGCAAGATTGTTCAAACTCGTCGCCAGCCGCGCATCCTGCTTGTCGCTGGCCTGCGCCGTCTTGAGCGCTGCGGCGAAAAAGTTTTCCGCGTTTTCGTAATTGCCGTCCGCGTAGGCTCTGTTTCCCGCATCGGTTTGACTTTGCCATTGCGTCTGGTCGCCGCGTGCGGGCGCCGCGAGGAACATCAGAAACGTCCAACAGAACCAGAATTTCCATGCGGGTTTCATGGCCGGAAGTATATCGCCCCCGCGGTTTCAAAAGGAATACCGCCGCTGTGCCGATATATCTCGCACACACCAAGGAGTGACCTGATGCCCAGATATATCGCGATATTTACAGCGCTGTTCGTCTGGACTCTCGCCGGCTGCGCCGGCGGCCCGCCCACCGCAGAGCAAATCGCGGCCGCGGACTACGGATCGCCGATTTCCCAGGCCGACGCACAGGCCAAGGCGACTTCGTACCTCAAAACCACGCTCAAAGATCCCAGCTCGGCACAGATCGACTGGGATAAAGTCGACAAAGGCTGGATGCGCGACGCCGCGATTCAGGGCGGGCAGCTTTATTACGGCTACAAGCTCGACGCCAACGTAAACGCCAAGAACAGCTTCGGCGGCTACGTCGGATACCGCAAGTACATGTTCCTGTTTCAAAACGGAAATCTTGCCCACGTTTATGGCGAAGATGTCCTCGAAGGCGGCACGAAATACATGGCGAAGTTGAAATAATCCCGCAAAAAACATCTGAGAAAATAAACAGGTCCGGGAGCTATTTATTTCGGCTGGAAGTTTGGCGGTCTCACGCAGTCCGATCGTGTATCCAGCTGAAACGAACAGCAGGCTGCTTCAGCGCGGTTTCGCTGATGGAGTCGGCTACGCTTTCGAGGCGTTCGGCCTGCACACAGAGAAATTCCTGCGCCGCCGCGGCCTTTCCGGAGACGGATCGCCCGGCGATATTCCACGTGGCGACCAGGTGTCGGAGGATGGCGATGTAATCGTACACGGTGTACACGCCGGTCCGCTGAGCGACGGCGGCAAAATGCTCGAACAAGTCTGGATCTTTGCCGTCGTACATCAACCGCCCCGGCATCGAGATCACGCGTCGCACCAGGTTCCGGAAAGCCAGCATGCCGACTGCGGGATCATTGTCGAAAACCGCGCCCATCATCGTCGTGTAGAACTGCTCGTGGTGTGATTCGTCGCTGGCGATCTTGCCGCAGATTTTGGCCAGATGCGGGTTGCCTTGCGTGAGGGCCATGGTACCGACGCGCGCATGCGATATCTTCGTCGCCCGTTCCTGAAACGAGGTATATATCAGCCCCGAATACAGGTCCGGATAGGCGCGGGGATTGAATCCGTTGGCGAGCAGGTGCTGAACAGTCACTTCGATGGCCCGCATATCGACGCGCCCGGTGAGACGCAGGAACGCATTGAGCAGATCGCCATGGCGGTTTTCCTCGCTCGTCCATCCTCGCAGCCACTTTGCCCAGGGAGATGGCGAGTTTCCTTCGTAATCAGTGGCGATGAGGTTCAATGAGACGGCATAATTCGGCAGCGCCTCTTCCGTGACCATGTCGCCGACCAATACCACCAGCAATTCGTCGCTGAGCTGTTGTACGGGCGCTCGAAATTGCGAAAGCGCTTCCCGCCAGTCGTCGGAAATCAAATTGGGAAGGTAGTCGGTCGGCTGCCACGCCTCATTGATCGGGGTCAGATACCGAAGATTCTGTTCCACGACCGCCTGTAAGCTCCGTAGCAACTCGATCTGTGGAGCGACTCGGACTTGATCCTCACCGGTCATCATCAGGATTTGAAAATGTACTGCGGATTTGGTGAGCTGAAAAGTGAACGTGTTAAAATATTCGCGTAGCTGCCCGCGTCTCGTTACGGCAGGAAAGTTTCCACTCCCGCGGCCTGGTCTGGGTAGATGCCGGTGTCGATCTGGGCCTTGTCGGCGCCCATGCCGCCGGAAACAACGTCGGGATCGCTGAAGGCGGTTGAGTTGGTGTCGCGGGAGATGATGACGTCGTTGCCCGCGCCGCCCAGGAAATGATCCTGGCCGACAACGTCGGCGAGGCGGTCGTTGCCGCCCGCGCCGCTCATGATGTCCGCGCCGGCCTCGCCGCTGAGGTAATCGTTGGCGGCGCCGCCCAGAAGATAATCGTCGCCTGCTCCGCCGTAGATTTTGTCCTTGCCGTTGGCGCCGGAAAGTTCGTCGCCGTAGTTGCCGCCGACGATGATGTCGTTCCCGCCGCTGCCGGTTATCTGCAACCGCAGGTTGACCTGATCATTGTTCGCGAAGATGCGATCGTTGCCCGCACCGCCGTCGATGAACAGGTGGTCGAATGCGGTGAGCCCGAATTTCCTGCTGACATTGTTCACGGTCAGGATGTTGTTGAACCCATGCGACTCGATGGAAATGACGTCATCGCCGGCCGTGCCAAGGACAGTGTTATTCGTCAGCAGCTCGGTGACGATGCGGATCGGCGTGCTGTCAGTGAACGTGACGTTGTTGGTTTCGTCGGATTCGACGAACGCATTAGCCTGGTCGGCGATGGTCGCGACGTAATAGTCGCCCGCCGCCTGGCCGTCCTGGAAGTTTACGTTAACTGCCTGGGTGACGGATTTCCCCGCGGCGAGTGAGGTGACATCCGTGCTGCCGAACGCGATGTCGTCGGCATTGCCGATGATCTTGTCCTGGGTCAGCACCAGATTGACCTGCGGGCGCGAAGTGCCCGAATTCGTTTTCGTCGTGCCGAGGTTCGTGAAGGTGACATCGATGCTGATGGAGTCATTGACGCCATAAAAGCCTGCGGGGACTTCGGCGCTGGCAACGAGATCAACCGCCAGAAGGCGGCGACGCTCCAGCGCGGTCATCGAAGCCAAAACCAGGATGTAGGACGAATTCATGGCTGGGCAGTACATTAAATCGAACACGCCCGTCCGATTGCGTTAACCAAAGCTTTGAATATTTGACCCTACTGCTTCTTCTTGCGCAGTAGGAGGGGATGCAGCATCTGGCCGAGGTAGTTCCGCGAGATCGGCTCGTTGATGCCGAAGCTCGCGGGCTCGTGGTCGGGGCAGCGGTAGGTTCCGAAAATCACGTCCATCAGCGGCGAGATGTTCGCGTAGTTGCCCGCGTCGCGGTCGCGGTCGTGATGCCAGTGATGAAGCTCGGGGGCGCCGATCAGAACACGCAGCGGGCCGATCGGCAGGCGAACGTTCGAATGAATGTAAATCGCCCAGATGCCGCGAAACGCGATCAGCGCCGTCAGCGTCTCCAGCGGAAAGCCAAGCACGAAAGCCGGCAGATTGATCAGGCCCATCGTGTAAACCGTGTCGATCGGATGCTCGCGATGCGCCGCGAGCCAGTCGAGATGCTCGGCGCTGTGATGAATGCAATGAAATCGCCAGAGAAATCCCACTCGATGCTGAAACCGGTGTCCCCAGTAGATGAAAAAATCGCTGAGCACGATGACTTCGATCGCCTGCAGCCACCACGGCTGCCCCGCCACCGCGCCGCGAAAGCCGCGCGGCATGACGGCGTCGATCCATCCGCCAAAGCGAATCAGAATCCAGAAGACCAATCCGTTCCAGATCAGATATTGACCGAGGAAAAAACACAGGTCCATGAACCACGCCGGGCGGAACAGCCGCTGGCCGCGATTCGCGGGAAATACTTTTTCCAGCGGCCAGAAGACGAGGCACAAGAACAGAAAGCTCGCGCCCGCGGAGAGGATGAGAGTGGGGAGGTTCATGGGTGAATCAAAAACTGTCCGCTAGGTTGTGTCGCGGGCTGCGTCGTCGGCTGCGCCGCGCGAAGCGCAATGTCTTTCGATGTAAACATCGGTCCAGATTTTCCAGTGGGAATAAGAACTTCCCGCGGCAGCGGCCCAACGATCGCAAGTGGATCGGTCGGCTTGGAGGACTGTGCGCCGAGAGTGAGCGGTACGACATAGTTCGGTCGGACGAGCCAGCCCCCTATGCGGACTTCCCTGGGCTCCGGCTGCGTTACGATCACCTCACTTCCCACGATTTGAACCTGATCCAATGATGTCTGCGAGGCGGTTGGACTGGTCGTATTGGATATTGCCGAGTTGCGAAGAAGTTTCTCCGGAGGTGTCAACACGAACGATTTCGATCCCGCCATCAGCGCTTGTCCTTGTTGAGTCGTCGGCGTGAGAGAAAGCACTCCGCTCGAATTCGCAGTCGTGGGCTGGTTCGGGGCCTGGCTCGACAGCCTGATTCGATCCGACTTTGAGCTGGGAAGAATATCACTCCCGCCGCGGAGCATGACATATCCGCCGGCGAGGACGATCGAGCAGACCAGCACGGCAAATTTCCCCAGCGAGCGAGCGGCTTTCATGGCAAATCCTTTCCCGCAATGGGCGCGCGGCATTATCCTCCCACGTTTGTCGCATGGAAATCGCAAAAGTTTCTGAAAACTTGCCGATGATTCAACTGTCGAACTTGCTAGAATAGCTAAAGCTAACCTGGAGGCTTCATGAGCCGCCTCGATCGACATGTCGCGATGGTGCAGAACAAGCTGGCGCTGGGGAGATTCTTCGATGCGCTGGCGTGGACGAGCCTGGCTTACGTCGCTTTGGTCTGGCTGGCAATTGTGGTGGACCGGGTGATCCAGCTTCGCCTGCCGCGGCAGGGATGGTGGATGCTGGGTGGGGCGAGCGCGGCGATTTTGGTCGCGCTGATCTATGCGATCTGGCGACGACCGTCGGCGAAAGACGCCGCGGTGGCGATTGACGATCGGCTGGCGCTGAAAGAAAAATTCTCGACTGCATTGTACGTGCGCTCGCTGAGCGATCCGTTTGCAAAAGCCGCGGTGCTCGACGCGGAGCGGACGGCGGAGAATGTTTCGCTGAACAAGCGATTCCCACTGAGCTTCCCCCGCGCGTTTCTCAGCACTGCGGCGGTGGCGCTGCTGGCGTTTTTGACCGCGGAGTTCCTCAAGCCGATGGATCTGTTCGGCCGCGAAGAGCAGCGCAAGCAAATCGCCGAAGTCGAACGCAAGAAGGATGACGCCAAGAAAGACATCGAGCAGAAGCTCGCGGTCGTGAATGCGCAGGCGCAGGGCGTCGCCGATCCGGAGACGATCAAGCTCGCCAAGCGCGATCTCGAATCGCTGCTGCGTCAGCCGGTGGCCGATCCGGAAAAGGCGCAGCGATCGGCGCAGATGGCGATGCAGCAGATGGCCGCGGCCCTGAAGCAGCAGCAGTTGAACAGCGCCAAGTTCGCCGAAGCCAAAAGCGATGAGAAATTGCTCAAGCAGATCGCGCCTGCCGACGACGATAAAGGCCCCGTCGCCGAAGCGCGCCGCGACATGGCCAAAGGCGAATTCACCGACGCCATCAACGAGCTCGAAAAAGCTGTCGATAAATTCGACAAGATGGATCAGAAGGACAAGGAGCAGGCCGCGGAGCAGATGAAGCAGATGGCCACTCAGCTCCAGAAGATGGCGGAGGATCCGAAAGTCCAGCAGCAGATTCAAAAACAATTGCAGCAGATGGGCGCCTCTCAGCAACAGGCCCAACAGATGGCCCAGCAGATGCAGGCCGCGGCGCAGGGCAATCAACAGGCCCAGCAGCAGCTCGCCCAGCAGGCGCAGAAGATGATGCAACAAGTTCAGCAACAGGCGCAGGCGGGCAATCAACAAGCGCAGCAGCAGCTCGCGCAGATGCAGCAGATGATGCAGCAGATGCAGGCCTCCGCGAACACGCAGCAGCAAGCCGCGCAGATGCAGCAGGCCGCGCAGAAGATGGCGCAGGGGATGCAGCAAGCGGCCAAGAGCGGGCAACAGCCCGGCCAGCAACCCGGTCAGGGCCAGCAGCAGATGGCGCAGGGCAAGACCGCGATGCAGCAGCAGCTTCAGCAGATGCAGGCGATGGCGCAGGACGCCAAATCGCTGGAAGCCGCGCAGGCGTCGGCATCGCAGTGCGCCGGCGGCAACTGCAATGGAAATGGCCAGCAAAATCAAAATCAACAACAGGCCAATGCAGGCGGCCAGGGGCAGTGGAAGCAGGGTGATAACCGCAACTTTAAAGGCCCCGGTCCCGGCGGCGGCGCGGGCATTGGCGCCGGCGATCGAACCTTCAAGGAAGAAGCGCCCTACGACGTGAAAAAAGAGCTTTCGCCTTCAGAAGACATCGACAGCGGCAAGATTCTCGCCAGCACGCTGATCAAGGCCCCGTCCGAGAAAGGCGTCTCGAAAGTCGGCCTGTCCGAAGCGATCGCCTCCGCGGAGAAGGATGCGACCGACGAAGTCGAGGAAGACCGCATCTCGCGGCAAGCGCAGAATGCCGTCAAGGATTATTTCAGCTCTGTGAAGAAGGATGCACCCGCGAAGTGAGCAGAGAGGATAGAAGATAGAGGATAGAGGATGGAGAAGAGATTTTTTTCTATCCTCTATCCTCTATCCTCTATCCTCGTTTTTTTCTCGCTGAGCTGCCATCCTTCGGAATCCCAACACGTCGTTCTCTACACGAGCGTCGATCAACCCGTCGCCTCCGCGATCGTTAAAGATTTCGAAACGCGGACGGGAATCAAGGTCATTTTGCAGACGGATACCGAAGCGACCAAAAGCGCCGGCCTGGCCGAGCGCTTGCGCGCCGAGAAGGCGAATCCGCAGGCGGACGTGTGGTGGGGGAACGAAATTTTTCACACCATCAATCTCGCCGATGACGGCGTGCTCGCCGCGTACGATCCGCCCACCGCCGCGGACGTGCCGCCGCAGTTCAAGGACGCGCAGCATCGCTGGTGCGGCGGGGCGCTGCGTGCCCGCGTGCTCGCGGTCGCGAAGGGGCGCTCGGACATCACGCACTTGAGCGATCTGACCCGCCCGGAATTGAAAGGAAAGATCGCCATGGCCCGCCCGACCGCCGGCACCACCGGCGGGCACGTCGCGGCGCTTTACGTGCTCTGGGGCGAGCCCAAGGCAACGGAATTTTTCAAATCGCTTCGCGACAATGAGATCAAGCTGCTCGGCGGCAACTCGCTCGTCGCCGAAGCCGTCGGCAACGGCACAATGATCGCGGGCCTCACCGACAACGACGACTGCGCCGCCGCCATCGAAAACGGCGGCAAGCTGGAGATGGTCCTGCCCGACCAGGACAGTTCCGGCACACTGACGATTCCCTGCACAGTCGGGATGGTCGAAGGCGCTAAACATCCCGATGCCGCGAAGAAACTGATCGACTACCTCGCCTCCGCGGAGGTCGAGAAGAAACTGATCGACCAGAAATTCGCTCGATATTCCGTGCGCAACTCCTCTGCAAATGCGATCAAATCAATGGCGATAGACTACGCCGCCGCGGCGAAGGTGATGCCGCAAGCGGTGCGCGAAGCGACGGCGATTCTGGAAGGGAGATGAATTTCTCTTTCCCCCTCTCCCGAAGGGAGAGGGGATGAAAGCAAAAAAAACTGGCCGCCCAAAGGCGGCCAGTTGAAACCCTCACCCTGACCCTCTCCCGGTGGGAGAGGGGATAAATGCAGTCGCTTACGCCGCGATCATCCCGTGCGGGTCGATCACGAACTTCGTCGCAGCTCCCTTGTCGAAATCCTTGTAGCCCTTGGGCGCCTGATCGAGCGTGATCGTCTTCACGTTGACCGCCTTGGCGATCTTGATCTTGTCGTTGAGGATGCACTGCATTAGCGAACGGTTGTACTTCTTCACCGGGCACTGGCCGGTGGTGAAGCAGTGGCTCTTGGCCCAGCCCAGGCCGATGCGGATGCCGAGCATGCCGATCTTGGCATTGTCATCGACGCCGCCCGGATCGCCGGTGACGTACAGACCCGGAATGCCCAGCGCGCCGCCGGCGCGGGTTACTTCCATGATCTGATTGAGCACCGTCGCGGGACGCTCGACGCCGGCCTGCTTGCCGGTGCCGTGAGCTTCGAAGCCGACGCAGTCGATCGAGCAATCGACTTCGGGCACGCCGACGATCTGCTCGATCTGCTCGGCCAGCGTCGCGTTCTTGGTCAGGTCGATCGTCTCGCAGCCGAAACTCTTGGCCTGCTTGAGGCGATCCTTGATCATGTCGCCGACGATGACGACCGCGGCGCCGAGCAGATGGCACGACGCGGCGCACGCGAGGCCGACCGGTCCGCCGCCGGCGACGTAGGCGATCATCCCCGGGCCAACGCCGGCGCTGACGGCGCCGTGATAGCCGGTCGGGAAGATGTCGCTCAGCAGCGTGAGGTCCTTGATCTTGTCCATCGCCTGATCTTTGTCGGGGAACTTGAGCAGATTGAAATCGGCGTAGGGAACCAGAACCCACTCCGCCTGTCCGCCCACCCAGCCGCCCATATCAACGTAGCCGTAAGCAGCGCCCGGCCGCGCGGGATTCACGTTGAGACAGATGCCGGTTTTGCCCTCGAAACAGTTGCGACAACGCCCGCAGGCGATGTTGAATGGAACGGAGACGATGTCGCCTTTCTTAATGAACTCGACGTCGCGGCCGAGTTCGACGACCTCGCCGGTGATCTCGTGTCCGAGAATCAACCCCGCCGGCGCCGTGGTGCGTCCGCGGACCATGTGCTGGTCCGAGCCGCAGATGTTGGTGGAGATGATTTTGAGAATGACGCCGTGCTCGATTTTCTTTTTGCGCGCGGGATCGTACAGACGCGGGAAATCGATTTTTTCAACTTTGACTTCCCCAGGTTTGATATACGCGACGCCACGATTGCCGGATGCCATGACAGTACCTCCGCGGTAGTTGACGGAATGGGTTTATTGATCACAGACGCACGGGTAAAGCTATCGCCAAGCTCCCCCGCGAGTCAAACTAATTTGAAAAGTTTGACAAGCGCCGAGGCGAATTCATCTGCCTATTCCGGGGGCAAGGTAGCGGGGTTAGCCCTTCGGTGGTTCGGGGCTTTATTCACTTCTTATTCTGCTAAAGCACGGGTGAGTGGTTACAATCCAAAGATCTGGGGCGCGAGGTGTCTGTCACGTTATCTTGCGCCGCGCGCAGATTAATCGCTAGATATGCGTCACAGCGTCTTTGCTATCCTTAGTCTGCTGGTTTGCATTTTGGGGGGGGTGCGACCGCCATGACCGCCATACGGATCGCAAAGCCACCAATACAGACGTAATCGGGACCTGGCATATGGCGCCGCAAAGTCTAGCGCTGTTGAAACGTGACGGTTACACGCCCGCGGCTGGCGAGACGTACACGATCACGTTCGCAGCAGATGGATCACTCAAATTCGCCTCCGTGCTTCCGGAGTTCAAGGGCGGCAAATATGTCACCACCGCGGGTACGTAGGCGCTCAAGCACGATGTCTCGGTTGACAACGAAACTAAGCGGGCTAATTGTCTCGACGTGGACTGGAGTAGGTGGGAAAAGGCAAGTTTCGCCTTTGAGAATGGGAAGCTGATTTTGTGGACGTGGTACGGCGACCCTGATATGGGCGAATACATCGACTATGTGCGACAGTGACGCATAACCGCTTGCGATCACCCCAGCGGTCCCGGGAAATAATCCACCAGCTTGACGATCTCCTGTTCGCCCGCCACGGATTGCGATTTCACCAGGCCGATGCCTCTAGCGTAATACTTGTTTTCCAGAAGGTCGGGCTCGAGCTTGGTGAACTCCTGTGTCACCAGGCAATTGCTGAACCTGCCGAATGCCGTATCGGCCTTGCCGCCATTGGCGGACAAGACTACCGCCTCGTCCTCGGCGACGCCGGTGGCGTGTTCCTGAGCGTAATGGTCACCGACGCCGGGTTGGGCGAGCATGACGATGCCCGCGGTCGCGCCGTTAACGCCGGCTTCCCATGAGCCTTCGGTGCTGACGACCTGCCCGTTCTGGATGTCGCGGGAATGTTCGCCGAAATACCAGACGTTGCCGGCCAGGTCCTGCGCGAAGAAATCGTGCGTCCGTTCTTCGAGCTCGCCATTGACGAAAACGCGATCGAGCACGACGGTGCAGATGACGCCATCGACGACTTGCGTGTAATCCTGCACGACGACTCGCTGCTTGAGTGGTTCGCCGTCTTTGATTCCCGTGTAAATCCAGGTCGCGCCCGGGAGGACGGGCATGTTGGGATTGTCGATTGTGTCGGCGAACGCGCTGGGGCCGGGCGTGTAGGAGCGAAGCTTGAGGATCTCCACTTCGTCGCCGGAAGAGACTTCCTTCACCTCGCCGATGCCCGCGGCGTAGAGTTTCATTTCGGTGTTGCCGGCGGGTTCGAGTGGGCTGGTTTCGTTGGTCAGCAGGCAGTTGCTGAACGTGCCGAAGGGAGTTTGGGCGCGGCCGTTGAGCGCGATGACTTCGGCCTGATCCTGTGCGACGTCGGGGGAGTTTTCCTGGGTGTACTTGTCGCCGATGCCGGGATGCGCCGGCATGATGATGCCCGCCTTGGCATTGTTCTCGCCGGCGAGCCATGAGCCTTCGCGGCTGGTGACGTTGCCGTTGGCGTCAAGCTCGCGAGAGTTTTCGCCGAAGTACCAGACGTTTCCCGCGGAGTCCTGCGCATAATAGTCTTCGGTCTTTTCCGAGAGCACGCCGTTGATATAGACACGATCGAGAATGACGGTCGTCGTCACGCCCAAAACCTGCTTGGTGGCATCGGTGACAATAACGCGATCGATCTCGGGATCGCCATCGTCGGTCCCGGTATAGACGTAAGTGCTTCCCACCAGCAGCGGAAAGTACGGATTGTTGATCACCGGGCTCCACGCCGTCGCCGCAAGCATGCGGCGCGGCTCGAGCTTTTCTGCAACATGATTATGAGAGCGGCGGGATGATCTGGTCAGCGATCGAGTTGTCATGATCCACCTCGGATGTTGTTGATGAATCGAAGCCGGGCCCGCCCAGCCTATACCTTCCGTTTAGCGTGGGCCACGGCAAATATTCACTTGCACCACCATAGATAGAACGTTGGAAGCAATCGGAAACGAGCGCAAGCCGAATTCTTTGCGTCACCGGCAAATACAGCGATTCCATCGGCGCTAATGCGCGTGTCTGCACCAATGGAATCGCCGGATAAGTCTCTAACGAGCTGTGCGATATCTAGCACTCGCCGCTACTTGCCTTCTTTCTCGTTTTTCTCGTCCTCTTCCTTCTCGCCTTTGCCCTTGTGCTCGTCTTTCTCCTCGTCGAGCTTCTTGGAGACGAGCTGCCCGCTGTCGTCAACGACGATCTCCCAGTTTTTCCCGTCCTTCATGACGTCGGCTTCATAAACGGTCTTGCCGTGCCTGGACTCTTTGTCCACGCCTTCGACCTTGGCGCCGCCGGCCTCGCGATTCAATCCATCGCGCACGGCGGCGGGAACGGTGTCCATGGTCATCTTGACCTCGTCCTTTTCGCCCTCTTCCTTGCAGCACTCCTTGCCTTTCATGCTGGAGCAACCGCAGATCAACAAGGCCGCGAACATCAGATAAGTCACACGCATGGATATCTCCTTCATGCTATTTTGAAAACACGAATGACAGCACGTTGCCATCATCATCTTTTACTGAGAAATGGTATCGCTGACCATCGAGAGTCGGCCCCGCCAAAATGGGCGTGCCGCGGGTTGTGAATTCGCGGCGCAGCTCGTCGATGTTTTCTTTTTCCTCTACAGAAATGGTCGCGGTCGTGGCGGCAGTCGATTGACGCTGAAGCTTAATGCGGCATTGATCGCGGCGGACGATCGCCATCTCCGCGGTTTGCGAGGGGTCGATGCTGAACCCGAGATGATCCCGATACCACGCCGACGCACCCACGGGATCGCTCACGTGCAAACTCAGCGCCGTGGGGAGCAGGATGCCTTCGGCATCCTGATTGCGAGGGTCTTCAAGTGCGGGTGCTTGAGAGGGCGATGAAATCACGACTTGCTTTGGCGCCGCGCCGCCAAAGTGCGTCGCGCTCCACCAGATTGCAGCGCTCAAGACAGCGCACACCGCCAGCGCCCATGCCGCGTGCGCGCCCGTCAACCAGTGCAACGCGCTCACGTGACGCGAAGCCGCGGCGGGAATTTTCAGGTTCGCCGTTCCCACGCCCGCGACCGCCATTTTTCCCAGCGATGCCGTAAGCGATGCTGGCGCTTGCGTCACCGCATGCTCCTGCATGAGCAGCGGCAGCGCAGCGCATGCGCCGGCAAGCTCGGCCCCGCGCAGCCGCCGCCGCAGCGCCGCGACCGCCTGTTCGAGCCGGCGCGAAACCGTGGGTTGACTGATTCCCAGATCAAGGGCGATCTGCGGCTGCGTTTTGCCCTGGAGAAAATGAAGGATCAGCGGCGCCTTGAGAGATTCCGGCAGCGCGTCGATCGCGGCATCGACCTGCGGCGCAAGCTGGTCCCACCACTGCGTTGACTCCGCTGACTCTCGCCGCAATCGTCCCGCCTGGCGCTCGTGTCGCCGCCGGGTGGTTTCGTTGCGGATCGAATCCAGCGCACGATGCACGACGGTTGCATGAATCCAACCGGCGGCCGATTCGGAGGATCGTGCTTGCGGCAGGGCCGCGGCGTTTCGCAAAAGTTCGAGGAAGCACGACTGCGCGACATCCTCGGCATCCTGTGCATCGCCGGTAATGCGTCGCGCCACGCCAAAAACCATCCCCGCGTACCGCGAGATCAATTCCCCCATCGCCGCGGCATCGCCCGCGGTCGCGTAGCGCTGGAGGAGAGTTACATCGGATTGGATGGTTGCATCCACTCGTTGTAAATGCTCGCACTTGGGCGCGAATATTCAAGAAATTTTTGGGCAGCCTCTTTCATGCCTCCGGCAGCAATTCCGAAATCTTGATCGGCCGCTTTTCATCGATGCTTTTCCGCGCTGCGATGCCCGTCAGGCATGACATGGCGCCGGCGCGGCTGGTTGGAAGCTTCAGGTGCGGGGCGACCTCGGTTTTGCGGAAAATCTGATCGGTGATGACCTGATCCCCGCCGCCGTGGCCGCCTACGCCTGTGGCCTGCTGGATGATCTCACGCTCGCCGAACAGATGAACGAGCGCCATCTCGTTGCCTTCGACTTTCCACGGCTGTTGATCAAAGTCGCGGACCTCCAGGCGGCCGCGCTCGCCGTTGAAAGCAATGCGATAACCTTCGATGGGCAGATACGCGTTCAGCGAATACGTCATCATCGCGCCGTTCGAATAGGTTACCGACGCCGACATGGTGTCGAAGATGTCGATGTCCTCGCGGAAGACGCAGCCGTCGCGCAGATAGCCGTCGACATCCTCAGCGGCGACGTAGAGCTTCATGTCGCCGGGGCTTTTCGTGATGTCCCAGTAAAACTTGCACTCCTTTTGATGCGGACAGGTGCGGCAGTGCGTGTGACGGAACGGGCCGGATTTTCCATAGACCTTTAAATCGCCGTGGGCCATCACTTCGACGGGCTCGGCATCCATCCACCAGTTCACCAGGTCGAAATGATGCGTCGCCTTGTGCACTAGCAGCGAGCCGCTGTTCTTCCGCAGCCGATGCCAGCGGCGGAAATACGCGGCGCCGTGCGAGGTGTTCAGATACCAGTTGAAATCGACGCTGAGAATTTTCCCGATCGCGCCGCTCTGGATCAGCTCTTTGATCTGCACGTGCTTCGGAGCGTAACGATAGTTGAACCCGACGGTGATCTTGCGGTTGTTTCGCTTCTCGGCGTCGAGGACTTCGCGGCATTGCTTTTCGTTGATGACCATCGGCTTTTCGGTGATGACGTCGATGCCGCGATCCAGCGCTTCGACGATGTATTTGCTGTGAAACCCATCGACGGTGGTGATCGTCAGCAACTCCGGCTTGACGGTGTCGCACATTTTTGAAAAGTCGGTGAAGGTGGGGCAATCGACGCCGATCGTCTGTTTTGCAATTTCGACGCGTTTGGGATTGATGTCGCACAGGCCGACGAGTTCGATCACATCGCCATACTGTTTGACGATCGGCGTACCCCACATACCGATCCCGCGGCCGCCGGTGCCGATGATCGCGTAGCGCCGGCGCGGCGGCTTGGCGTCATCCGCCAGTGCCGTTAAAGATCGCGACGCGAGGGTCGCTGCCGCGGCGGTGGCGGTTGCCGTGGCGAGAAACTGACGACGCGTTGGTGTGAGCTGTGGCATCGAGCCTCCATTCAAAGGATGGTAATGATCGGGCTGGGCTTGCCGTTTCGCAAGGCATGAGCCTCGGCGCGCAAATCGTCGTATACTCGTCATATAGATGAACCATCGTGTCGAAAAAACGTTGAGCGATCGGCTCAAAGTGCTCGTCCCCTTCGGCGTTGGCCAAACCAAGCCAAGGCACTTCCGCGACATGCTCAAGGTGGCGTGGGAGAACCGGGATAATCTTGGTTATGCGTGGAAAGTGCTCAGCAAAGGCGTGTGCGACGGCTGCGCGCTGGGCGTCGCGGGCTTTCATGACTGGACGATCGACGGCGTGCATCTTTGCATGACTCGATTGAATCTGCTGCGTCTGAACACGATGCCGGCGATGGATGAGCGCGTTCTGGAAGATGTGGGACCGCTAAGCCGCAAGCGGAATGACGAGCTTCGCAAGCTGGGACGATTGGCGTATCCGATGCTTCGGTTGCGCGGTGAAAAAGGATTTCACCGGATCACGTGGGACGACGCCTTGTCGCGCATCGCGCGGCGCATCCGCGCCTCGACGCCGGATCGCATCGCGTTCTATCTCACGTCGCGCGGCATCACCAACGAAACGTATTACGTTGCCCAGAAGGCGGCGCGCTTTCTCGGCACCAACAACATCGACAACGCGGCGCGGCTCTGTCATTCGCCGTCGACGGGATCGATGAAAGCTGCGATCGGCTACGCCGCGAGCACGTGCAGTTACACCGACTGGTTCGGCACGGATTTGATCGTCTTTTTCGGCTCGAATCCCGCCAACGACCAACCCGTCGCGATGAAATATCTCATTGCGGCCAAAAAACGCGGGACCAAAGTCGTGCTGGTCAATCCATATCGCGAGCCGGGGATGAAGCGGTATTGGGTTCCCTCCGATACGCGCAGCGCGATCTTCGGGAGCGACATCGCGGACTGGTGGTTCCCCGTCGCACAGGGCGGCGACATCGCACTCTGCTACGGCGCCATCAAGGTGATGCTCAAAAACGGCTGGCAGGACACGGATTTCATCGCGGGGCACACCGAAGGGTTCGACGAACTCGCACAGCGGGCGCGCGAAATGGATTGGGGCGAGATCGAGCGATCTTCCGGATTGAATCGGCAGAGCATCGAGGAGTTTGCGAGAATTCTCGGCGACGCGAAGACCGCGGTGCTCGTCTGGAGCATGGGGATCACGCAGCACGCGTTTGGCGGAGATGCGGTGCAGATGATTCTCAATGTGGGACTGACCAAAGGTTTCGTCGGCCGCGAAAAGTGCGGGCTGATGCCGATCCGCGGACACAGCGGCGTGCAGGGCGGTGCGGAGATGGGCGCGTACGCGACCGCGCTGCCAGGCGGAAAACCGATCAACGCGGAAAACGCCGCAGCGCTGTCTGCGAAATATGGATTCGAGGTCCCGGCGTCGCGCGGCCTCAGCGCCGCGGAGATGGTCGAGGCCTCAGAGCGCGGTCAGCTTGATCTGCTCTATTGCGCCGGCGGGAATTTTCTGCGCACCCTTCCCGATCCCGATTACGTCGCCGCGGCGATGTCGAAGGTTCCGCTGCGCGTGCATCAGGACATCATCCTCACCGATCAGATGCTGATCGAAGGCGACGAGGTGATTCTTCTGCCCGCGAAAACGCGCTACGAGCAGGACGGCGGCGGAACCGAGACGACGACGGAACGGCGGATCATTTTCAGCCCGCAGATTCCCCGTGAAGTCGGCGAGGCGCGAGCGGAGTGGAAAATTTTTCGGGATATCGCAGAGGCGACGTTTCCGGATCGCGCCGAAAAACTGGGTTGTGAAACGGGCGAGGCGATTCGCAAAGAGATCGGGGACGTTGTCCCCGCTTACTCCGGCATCGAAAACCTGCGGAATTCAGGCGATTCGATTCAATATGGCGGCCCGCGGCTCTGTGAAGGCTGGAAGTTCAACACGCCTGACGAAAAGGCGCATTTTCGCGCCGTGCCGCTGCCGAACGTGAAGCGTGACGCCGGCGTTTTTCACTGCAGCACGCGCCGCGGAAAACAATTCAACACGCTCATTTACGCCGACGTCGATCCGCTGAACGGCGCCCCGCGCGATGCCGTCCTGATGAACGCCGACGACGCCGCGGACCTGCATCTGACCAATGGCGATGAAGTCGATCTGACCAGCGAAATCGGCCGCCTGCGCTGCCGCGTAATGCTCGCCCCGCTGGCGCGCGGGAATTTGCAGGTGCATTGGCCCGAAGGAAATGTCTTAATTCGCCGCGGCGTGCTGGACGCGGTGGGGGAGGTGCCGGATTACAACGCGTTCGTCAGAGTCGAACGCGCTCTTACTCCCTCTCCCGCCGGGAGAGGGTCGGGGTGAGGGGGCGTGAGGAGTCGAGTTGCGTCGAGATCCCAAAGTCCCACTCGATCCGATCCTTCTCTCTCGCGCCAGAGAGATGCGACATGAGTCCGCGCCCGCGGAACAGAAGTTATGGCGCTGTCTCCGCGATCGTCAGCTCAACGGTTTGAAATTCCGACGGCAGCATCCGCTTGATGGATTTATTGCGGATTTCTTCTGCCACGAAGTTGGATTGGTAATTGAGATCGACGGTGATTCGCACAGCCATCGCGAAACTTATGACGCGACGCGGACGAAAACTCTGAACCGCGGGGGACATGTTGTCATTCGGTTTATGAATGAGGACGTGCACGATTTTTTGGATGTGGTTTTGGAGGAGATTCTTTTGCAGTGCGAGCAACTTGCGAAAAGCACGCCCCCTCACCCTAACCCTCTCCCGGAGGGAGAGGGGACCAATTTACCCCCTCTCCCTACGGGAGAGGGCCGGGGTGAGGGGGCACTGAGTGTCGGTGTGCCGGCGGATGCACAACAACATCACATATCCCCTCACCCTGACCCTCTCCCGGGGGGAGAGGGGACCAGAAGGGTTATCCGCGTCCACGACGGCAAGGGCGAAATCATCGACGACGATCTCGCCATCGAAGAACCCCTGGAAATTCGCGTTCGCGGGCGGGCGGTTTCTGTCACCATGCGCACGCCGGGTAATGACGACGAGCTGGCCGCGGGGTTTTTGGTGACGGAAGGGTTGATCAAGTCTGTGAAAGATGTCGTGCGGATCGAGCCGTGCGAGCGGAATGAAGCGGGGAATCTTGTGAACGTTGTGCTCGCGCCGCAGGTTGCGGTGGATTTTGAAAAACTGACGCGGCATGTGTTCGCGTCGTCGAGCTGCGGCTTATGCGGGAAGGCGACGATCGACGCGGTGCATGGAAATTTCCCGCCGGTGAAAAGCGACGTGAAGGTCGATGCGGAAGTTTTGCTGGGGCTTCCGCGAACGATGCGCGAGGCGCAAGCGACGTTTGCGCGCACCGGAGGATTGCACGCGGCGGGGATTTTCACCGCGGCGGGGGAACTCGTCGTGCTGCGCGAGGATGTGGGGCGGCATAACGCCGTCGATAAGGTTGTCGGATATGCGCTGCTGAAAGAATTGCTGCCACTGGACAAACATGTGTTGCTGGTAAGCGGGCGGGCGTCGTTTGAGATTTTGCAAAAAGCGCTGGCGGCGCGGATCGCGATCGTCGCAGCAGTGTCGGCGCCTTCGACGCTGGCTGTGGACTTCGCGAGTGATAGCGGGATGACGCTGGTGGGATTTTTACGCGAGGGCCGGATGAATATTTACACGCATGGGGAACGCGTGCGATTCTCTTGAGAACGTCATGCTGAGGTACTCCGAAGCATCTCGCCTGGGAAGCCAGATGCTTCGGAGTACCTCAGCATGACGATCATCGTCCTTCGCGCGCCACTTCCGGCGCCGCGTCTGCGGGATGCGCGACGGGCGGCGAACCGGTTATCTGTCGCGTGCGGTCCAGCGCGTCGTCGATGTTGCCAAACAGGTTTTCTTGGCCGATCTTGTCCAGCAGTCCGTATTTGCCCAGCGCGAACATCGGCTGCGCGTGCACGCCGGAAAGCAGCAGCTGCGTTCCCTGACGCGTGCACTTTTTGTGAAATTCATCCAGCGCGTGCATGCCGGTGGCGTCGATCGCGGGGACGCGACGCATTCGCAGAATGAAAATTTTGGGCGGACGTTCCAAACCTTGCAGCGTGTCCTTGAGACGATCGGCGACGCCAAAGAAGAACGGGCCGTTGATTTCATAGACTTCAACGGATGGCGGAACTTCTCGGGTATCGAGGGAATTGGGATCGCCGCGCTCGAAAATCGTTTCTCCTTCGTCGTCGATCTCTTCGCGAAGCGTGCCGACGTTGGTGACTTCGCTCATCCGCTTCATGAACAGCATCGCCGCCAGCACCATGCCGACGAGCACGCCGGTGGTGAGATCGACGAAAACAGTCAGGCCGAACGTGATCAGCAGCACCGCGATGTCGCTGCGCGGGGCTTTGAAGAGCGTAATGAAATGATCTTTCTCGCTCATGCCCCAAGCGACGACCGCGAGGACGGCGCCGAGCGCGCCGAGCGGGATTTTCTTTGCGTATGGCGCGAGCAGAAGCATGAAGAGCAGCACCGTGAGCGCGTGAATCATTCCCGCGACGGGCGTGCGCCCGCCGGCCTTGACGTTGGCCGCGGTTCGCGCGATCGCGCCGGTCGCGGGGATTCCGCCGAAGAAAATCGAGCCGATGTTGGCGACGCCCTGGGCGATCAGCTCGCAGTTGGATTTGTGGCGTCCGCCGATCATGCCGTCGGCGACGACGGCGCACAGCAGCGATTCGATGCCCGCCAGCAGCGCGATCGTCGTCGCATCGGGGATGAGCTTGCGGAATTTTTCCCGGTCGATCGAGTCGAAGCTCGGCAACGATGGTTTGGGAAGCGTGCGCGGGATGCCGCCGAATTCAGATTCGATCGTTCGTACGCCGTGGTGCGAATCGAATCCCGCCGACCATACGACCGTGGTCGCAAGCACGACGGCGATGAGATATCCGGGGACCCGTGGCGCGAAGCGGCGGAGCAGGATAATTACCACGAGCGTTCCCATTGCGACCGCGAAGGCGTACCAGTTAATGTCGTAGTGCGCGAGACGATCAAAATAGATCCTCCATTGCTCGATAAACTCTCGCGGCAGCTTGCCGGTGTGCATGCCGAAAAGTTCCTTGATCTGTGATGTAAAAATGATCAGCGCGATGCCCGCGGTGAAGCCGGTGGTGACGGGGTAGGGGATGAACTTGATCATCCCGCCGAATTTCGCGAGGCCGAGGATGATGAGCATGACGCCCGCCATGAGCGTCGCGAGGGCGAGGCCTTCGTAGCCGAATTTGTCGACGACGCCGGCGATGATGACGACGAACGCGCCGGTGGGCCCGCCGATGTTGACGCGGCTGCCGCCCAGCAGCGAGATGAGAAAGCCGGCGACGATCGCAGTATAAAGCCCGCGCTCAGGTGAGACGTGCGAACCGATTGCAAATGCCAGCGCCAGCGGCAGCGCGATCACGCCGACGGTCAGGCCGGCGAGCAAATCGTGCAGAAATAATTTCCGGTTATAGCCTTCGCGGAAACAGACGATGGTTTTTGGGACGAACGGCATTGATCTCAAATAGAATCGGCATCACCGGCGTCAGGCATTCAAGAGGTATAAAATGATGGTGCGGAAATTGCTACACGTTCGATAAAGATTGCAGGTCGATAAAGATGCCGAATTTACACGTGAAATATATCCTGATTGGCGGTGGGCTGGCCGCGAGCTCGGCAGCCAAGGCGATTCGCGCAATCGATCCAGTGGGCGAGCTGATGATGCTCGGGCAGGAAGTGAATCGGCCGTATCACCGCCCGCCGCTCAGCAAAGAATATCTCCGCCGCGAAAAACCGCGCGAAGAAGTTTTTGTGGTCGAGTCGGCGTGGTTTGCGGAGAATCATGTGCAGCTTCGCACCGGCAGCCGCGCGACGCATCTCGATACCGCGCGCGAAACGATCACGCTCGGTTCCGGCGAAGAAATTTCCTTCGACAAACTGCTCTTGGCGACCGGCGCGTCCGCCAAGCATCTCGACGTCCCCGGCGGCGAGCTGGCCAATGTGTTTTATCTGCGCACGCTGGAAGACTCGGATCGTCTGCACCACGCGGTTGAGAAAGCGAAGGTCGGCGGCCTTCCCCACCCGCGCGGGCGCGGACGCGCGACGGTCATTGGCGGCGGCGTCCTCGGCGTCGAGCTGGCGGCGAGCCTGACGCAGATTGGGCTGGCGGTCGATCTGGTTGTCGCGTCGGCATATCCGTGGAATCGATTCGCGGACGAGACGCTGGGGAAATTTCTGGTTCATTATCTGGAAAAAAATGGTGTGACCGTTCATCTCGATCGTCGCCCGCAGCGTCTGGACGGCGACGGGCGTGTGCAGCGGGTCGTGCTCGACGATCAGCAATCGATCGTCTGCGATTTTGTCGTCCCATCCGTCGGCGCCGTCATCAATCGCGACCTTCTCCGCGGCACAAGCATCGCTTCGGAGACGGCGATTCTTGTCGATGATCGTTGCCGCACGAGCGATCCCAATATTTTCGCCGCGGGCGATTGCTGCGCCGTGTTCGATCCGCTGTTCGGCAAACATCGCATGCTCGATCACTGGGACAACGCGATGGTGACCGGCACGATCGCCGGCACCAATATGGCCGGCGGGAGCGCGCGATACGACGCGGTCAATTATTTCTTCAGCGACGTCTTCAAAATTTCGCTGTCGGGCTGGGGCGAGGCCCGCCAGGCGGTGCGGCGGCTGACTCGCGGCGTAATGACTGTTGAATCGCCGGATATTGTGCAACTCGGAATCGGCGCCGATGGCCGGATCGCTCAGATTTTGGCGATCAATCACAGCGGTGAAGACGAATTGCTCAAAGAACTCGTGCACAAGCGGGTTCGAATTGAGGGGGATGAGGAACGGCTGAAGGATCCGTCGGTGGGTTTGGGCTCGTTGTTATAGCGTGCGACAGGAATCCCGCGGCTACGCCGTAGCGCAGCCGCAGGATCCGTTCAATCCAAATCACCGATTTTCGGTTTTGGTTTCCGTCTTCACGGTCCTGTCGCCGTTGTCGTACGTCGTGGTCTTCTTCTCATAATGCGACGAGCCGCCGTGGTCCGTATCCGGATGGTCCACATCCGCCTCAGCGTGACAGCCGACCAGAGCCATGCCGATCATGCAGGATGCGGCGATTGCGAGTACGCGTTTCATAAAAACCTCCAGACGTTTTTTGCCCGGTTTCAAAATGATGCCAGCCGGCCAGTCCGGCTCGCCGCATGACATGGAACAAAGACGATGCCAACGCAACGTAGTTTTGCGGCAAACTCTACGATTTCGGGTGATTTTCGCTGATGTGTTCGTCGCAAGCACATTACGCATGTCAATCGGACATAGTGAGACACGTCACAATGGCTATGAGGCTGCGGAGGCGCGAGCAGTGTCGCGCGCAAGATAACGCGCCCCTGCGATCCACAGTGCACCAGCGCCGATCATCGTTGCCGCCACCAGAACGAACGCGGAGTTCCAGCGATAGATCGACTGCCCGTTAACACGGAATGGACCGACGATTCTCCCAAGCAGCGGAGGCGAGATCGCATCGCCCAGGGCGTGGATGACCAAGATGTTCACAGCGAAAGCGGTGGCGCGAACTGCGGAAGGTGTAACGTTGGCGAGGATGGTATTGGATGGACCGGTATTGAAGAAAAGGAAGAAGACCGCAAGGAAAACAAACACCCATGCCGCTGGGAATGGCGTCACGAGCATTAGCAGGATGGGCGGCATCGCCAGCCAGATACCGATGGCAGAGACAAGAAAGTATGACCCTGCGAAACGAGGTCGCAGCTTGTCGCCGGTCCATCCCCCCAGCAGCGTCGCGGAGAGTCCGCCGACCACCAGCGTCGCGCCGAAGATGATGTTCACATGGGCGAGATCGCCGGCCTGTCGCCAGACCAGATACGCCGGCATGAAATATGAGATTCCCCCGATCGCGAACGTGAGCAGCGTCATGCCGCCACAATCCAGCACATACGAGGGAATTCGAAACAATTGCAGATAATCATCCAGTTTCGCGCGTTTGCGGCGCGGCGCCTTGGGGCCGCGGGGATCGCGCATGAGGAAGCAGATAGCTCCCAGCAGCAGCCCGGGCACAGTGACCACATAAAACGCCCAGCGCCACCCCCAATGTCCCGCGACGAACCCGCCCAGCGCATATCCCAGCGCCGCTCCAACCGGTATCGCCATGTAAAACCACGAGAGCACCGCCCCGCGGATGGAGACGGGATAGAAATCCGAGATGAGCGTCGGCGCCGCGGGGCCATAGCCTGCTTCGCCGATTCCCACAAAGCAGCGCGTGACCAGCAGCATTCCGAATGTCGCCGCCAGGCCGCTCGCTCCGCTGGCAAGCGACCACAGGATCACGCTGATCGCAATGATCGTCCAGCGCGAGAAGCGATCCGCGAGCCAGCCGAACAGCGGCGCTGTCACCATGTATGAAACCAGGAAAGCGGTGGCGAGCAGCCCGGTCTTTCCCAGAGCCGCTTCCTCAGCAGCGCCCGGAAAGAAATGCTCGCGGATGCGCGGCTCGACCGCGGCAAGGACCTGGCGATCGATGTAATTGAACAGGTTGATGGTCAGCAGCAGGATCAGCGCTTTGCGCGCGCCGGGGCGGGAAGGTTCATCAATCGGGGAGAGAATCGATTTTTGCTGATGCTGCGCCACGCGGCTGCATCATCGGGAAGTAGTAAGGGAATTCAAATACGAGGATGGAAAATAGAAGATGGAGGATAAAGACCGAATCACTCGATCTTCCATCCTCCATCTTCCATCTTCGAATTGGATTTACTTCTTCTCGTCCTTCGGTTGATCCTTAGGAACGGCCTTCCCCAGACCGGAGAGATCTTCCGGCTTGACCTGCGCCGCGGCGCGGTTTTCTCTGCGGATGGCGTCGTAGACTTCTTTGCGATGGACGCTGATTTCCTTGGGGGCGTTAATCCCCAGCCGCACCTTGTCGCCGCGGATGTCCACCACGGTGACTTCGATGTCGTCCCCGATCATGATCGTCTCGTCGCGTTGACGGGACAGCACCAACATATAAGGCTCCTTCCTGGGATAAGCGAAGCCTTGTGCTTCGCCATAAGGGGCCCGGAACAAGCAGTTCAAGCCCGCGGCCTTACCGATCCATCGGCAAGGTCTGGTGTCCCGCAACATCCGTGTTGCAGGCGCCGGCGGGACCTATAAATCATTTCCACATTATAGGCCGCTCGGCCATCCCTTGGCGCTGCCGACCTGTCAGGCTGACTTGGCCAGCCGAACCTCGTTTCCGAGGCGAATCAGCGGCTGGCGCGTCGTCCATTTCTTCTCGGTCAGCACGATCTGCTGCGCGAGGCGATTCTGATCGTTGATGACGATGGGTCCGAGGAGATTCCCCGTCAGCCATTCCCCGACACGATTGCAGATGACCAGAACTCTCCCTTGAGATGCTTCGGTGATTTGCAGCTCGCTCTGATTTTCCTCACGAAGAGGAACGTCGTAATCCTTAAAGAACAGATTGGGATCGGTCACGATGAAGGCGAGCTGCGGCTCGTCGATCGCCTGTAGCCAGAAGAACTCCGCGCCATCCGCGGCCTCGATCAGGGCGTACTGGGTGTAGTTGGGGAATCCCAGCAGTCCGCGCTGGAAAGTGATGACGCGATCTTCGTCGATTGATAGCCGGCCGAAACGCGTGGTCTGGATCTCCATCGTAAACTCCGTTTTGAGATGGCTGGCAGAGCCTGGATGTGTTATCGGCCAAAAGGGCGCTATCGTGTCCAATAAATTCTTGGCAGAGGCGCCCGTTTGTGCGCTTCGCCGCCAAAACCCCATTGGTTCAGCAGCGTTTGCGTCGCCCAGGCGAGAAGGGTGACGATCACCATGGCCTGAATCGTTTTGCGCATGCTGCCGGGTCGTGGGTTCATCATGACAACTCCAGACAGAGAATCCGCGTGCCGCGGCGAACGGCCCGCAAGTTCCCTTATCGGACTGGTTGTGAAAAATGCTTGAAGCGAAGTGAAAATTATTTCGTCGCGACGCTTGCTTCGCGCGGCCCGTTGCGAATCCGCTCAAGCAGCGCTCGCCGCTCCTCCCCGGACAATGGCTTGGCCGTCAGCGTCATCGTCCCGTCTTCGATGGTAAGGCTGGTCAATCGCACGGGAACCGAGCGTTTACTGTCGAGCAACAGCGGAAGAAACAGCACCGGCTCGGTCGGTGTGTTGCTCGCGGCATCCAGCAGCATCTCGCTGAAAGCCGCGGACATCGCTTCGCCGTTGGTCGAGCCGTTTTCCTCGATTTTTGCCCGCCTTTGCCATTCCGGAAGATGCCGCCGCAGGAGCGCCAGCAGCTTGTCGCGCCGCGGCGCCCAGAAGGAGTCGGGCAAGGGCAATCGTCCCGCCTGAAGCCCTGCGAGATCGAGATGAAGCTTGCCGTTTTCATCCAGCGAAGGGGCCAGGTGCAGGCTGGTGATCGTTCCCATGTCCTTGATTTTGCCCGCGAGGATGAGCCGGTCTTTTTGCAGCACGACGACCGGATCGGTGACGATGTCGCTGTAACGGTCGCGCCAGTTGTACATGACCGACCACTTTTCGAGGAAAGCGTTGAGCTCCTGCTCGCTGAAAGAGACGGTGAGCTCGCCGGCGCTGGAAGTGCTGGGCGCGGTCGCGCCTGTTCGGACGCCGTGCGCCGCGCTGTCTTCGATCGCCCGCTGAAGGCTTGCCCAGTTGTTGATATCGGTGAATTTCTTCTCCGCCGTCTGCGCCGCGATCCGCCGCTCCTCCGCGGTTCCGGCGTTGGGGCGATACCATTGCGGCTGGCCTCTCCAGAGCATCACGCAAGTCATCGACGCAACTGCTGCAATGAAGAGCACGATGCTCAAGGCGATGCCAACGCGTTTGACGAGGCGGGTTTTCACGTCGGAAGAAGTGTAGCAGTCATCGTAAGCGGATTCTCGTCAGTTCTTGATATAGGGTTTGCACTATATCGCCGATATACTATAATGAGATGATGTGGGAGGTCGAATTCACGGATGAGTTCGAGCAGTGGTGGGAGACGCTCGACGAGGCACACAAGGATTCTGTGGATTATTCAGTCGCCTTGTTGGCAAGAATCGGCCCTGCGTTGAGTCGACCGCATGCCGACAGCGTCAAGAAATCCCGCCACGGCAACATGAAGGAGCTTCGAATACAGCATCGCGGAAAACCGTATCGTGTTTTCTATGCGTTCGATCCGCGGCGCACCGCGATCTTGTTGCTGGGTGGATGCAAGGCGGGCGACAAACGCTTTTACGATCGCATGATTCCGGTCGCAGACAAACTGTATGACGTTTATCTGGCTGAATTGCGAAAGGAAGGATTGATCTGATGGCAGGACATCGCAATTTCAATGAGCTTCGCAACAGAATTCCTCCGGAGCGGCGCGCGCGCACCGATCGAAGCGTACACAGGGAGTTGGAGCGCATGCTGTTGGCCGAATTGCGCCGACTCTCGGGAATGACTCAGGTGCAGCTTGCCAGAGCTTTGGGAATCAAGCAGCCGACAGTCTCTGCGCTCGAATCGCAAGACGACATGCAAATCAGCACGTTGCGCCGAATTGTCGAAGCATTAGGCGGTGATTTGGAGATCATCGCCACGTTGCCGACTGGCCGTGTCGCATTGAGCCAGTTCAAGCCTTCAAAGCAACTACAGCGGGCATCGTGATCTCCTACAAATGCACCCGCCGCGTGTAGACCCACCATTCGATCATCAGCAGCGGCAGCGCGGCGCACGCGACAATCCACCACCACAGCTCCAACCGCGACTTCGCGGCGCTGGCGGCGACGAATTCGCCCATCCCGCCGGGCGGCGCGGTGGCGGGGATGAGATTGCTCTCGTTGGCATCCAGAAGATTCACCGCGATCTGCTCGAACTGCGGCAGCGGAGGCTGCGTCGTGTAAATGCCAACGCGATCGAGCGACGGCAGCGCGATCTCGCCGGAGCCGGGAATCGTGACGGTTCGCTTGCCGCTCGGGCCATCGAGCGCGAAGGTCTTCAGATTCGGATCGACTTTCTGGAGATTGGTTCGCGGAATGCGCGGGGTCGCGCCGGGTTCGAAGAACGGGCGGACGTCCATCTCCGAGCCGATCGCCAGAAACTGTAGCGCGTTCTGCATGAACGCGGGAAAACTCTTGCGCAGCGGCCAGTTGCTTTGCAGCACATCAAACGAAACGATCAGATGAACCTGCGTCCCTTCGCGATGCAGCACGACCAGCGGACATTTGAGCCCCTCGATCAACACTTCCGATTCCGTCGGCACGTCGAGCTTGAGCGATTCGCCGACGTACAACCGGCTCAGCGAAAGATAACGAAGAATCGGATGGTCGCGCTTCCAATCGAGCACGCCGACGTCTTCGACGACCGCGGGTACCGCGCCGTCCATCTCCGTCTTGACCTTCAATCCCGCCGGCAGCGAGCCAAAGTGGATGAAATTCCCCGCGGGCGGGAGGAACGTGGGCGTGTGGCGGTCGAAGATGATGACGTCGTATTTCGTCGGCTTCTGATTTTCATACTGCTGCGGAAGCATCACGTCCTTCACCTCGAGGCGCAGGGAGTTGAGCAGATGCTCGAGAAAATAATTTCGCTCGGTCACCAGCAGAACCGCCAGCGCCTTGGGCGGTGGAACGACGACCGAAGCCGAATCGTCCGCGGCCAGCGCGTCGCCCATCTTGTGCATCTGCTCGACCTTGATTGTGGCCGCGTTGGTCAGCTCGATGGTGAATTCGACGCTGTCTTTGAGCTGGGCTTTCTGCCGCTGAACATCGTTCCATCGCTCCGGCGGAAGGGCGGTTGTCGCGACGGTGCGGACATTGCCATCGACGCTCAATTCGACTTCGGCGTTAACCGGCTCGGGTCCGAAGTTCGCCAGCCGCGCAAAGACTTGAACTTCGGTCGGGCGCTCGTAATTTCGCTTGGCGTTCATCGCGACGATCGCGACGTTGCGGGTTTTGTCCGAGCCGATGCGATCGTATTTCAAATCTCCGCGAACCTGGAGGTCGGCGTCGCTGACGCGGCCATCGGAGAACACCCAGACGTCGGGTTTGGGCGCGATCGAGCGATTCTGCTCCGGATTGAAATTCGCGGTCTGCGCCTCGGCGAGTTGAAACGCCGTTTTCAATTTCGATTTGCGATCGGTCGGCTTGATCGAATCGATCGCGTTTTTCAGGGATGGAACATCAGGCGTAAACCGCTGAATCGTCTCCGCGGAGTCGTCGAACGCGATGACCATCGCGACCGCGTCGCGCGTGAGCGTGGAAACGAGCGCCTTGGCCCGCGCCTTGGCTTCATCGAGCCGCGTGCGGCCATTCAATTCAGGATCCGTCGCGGACATCGACGCGGAGCGGTCGATGAGCACAACGGTGGTCTTCCCTGCGACCTGTGTGTACTTCGTCACCGGCCGAGCCAGCGCGAGCAGGAGCAGGATGAGCAGGAGCATTTGCAGAAGAAGCAGGAGATTGCGGCGGAGCTTTTGGAATGGCGCGTTGACCTGAAGGTCCTGGATCGCTTTCTTCCAGAGCAGGGTGGAAGAAACCACCATTTCGCGGCGACGGAGCTTGAGGAAATAGAGAACCAGCAGCGCAGGAATAACCATCGCCGCCGCGGCGATCGCGGGCCAGATGTTGAGGAAATTTGGAAACCAGGTCATGCGACCGCTCCGCCCGCAGGTTGACGAGCAAGGGTTGTCTTTTCACTTCCCAGAAATTCCACAATTTGTCGGTGGATAGATCTCGACCAGATCGGCCAAATATGAATCGGAATGGAACAAAGCTGCTCGCGGCTCGCAGCATTGAACTTTGTGTACCAGCCCGGAACAACCATCGTGTCCAGTGGATTCCAAATGCAGAGTGTTGGGAATGGCCAGACTGCTTCGGTTATCCGCTGGATGAACTCATCTCGCGGACGCATCTGTCGCACGCCCTCGAATGGGAGCAGATACGCCAGCCACGAACCGCGATGCGGAGAATTCAGAAATACAGCGCGCCGGAGCGGCAAGTTGGGCTCGAGCAGATGCGCTGCTCGGGCAACAAGCCCTCCCATCGAAAAGGCGACAACATTTACGCTGCCCAGTTGATGAACCTCATCGGCCAGCAGCCGTCCAAGTCGATCAAAACTCAGTCGTCCGCTGGAATCGTATTCGAAAACTTTTGCTGGGCCGATCCTGCTCTCGATTCGCCTGCACAACGGCTGCCAGCGCCGCGGTCGTGCCCAGATTCCATCGATGATGAGAGTTGTGGTTTCAATCACCCCAGCAACCCCCTCTCCCTCAGATAATTCAACACCAGCGTATCAAACCCCACCGCGGTGCTGCTGAACAGATACGTCCCGCCGCGACGCGTGATGTATTCTTTCAACGACAAACAGTATGCGTTGAGATTCGCCTTGTATTGCTTGATCAGCGCCTGCGTGATGCTCACCTCGGCCATGTCATCGTCTTCCATGTCCTTGAGTTTCAAATCGCCCTGAAGATCGGGATCGATCTCCTGCGGGGCGAGGACTTGCACGCAGAACAGGTCGTATTTTCCGCTGGCGACGTAGCGGAGGCCGTTTTCATAGCCGCCTTTGTCGAAGAAGTCGGAGATGATCACGCACACGCCTTTGTGCCGATGCGCCAGCGCGAAGCGTTTGCACGCTTCGGAGAGATGCGACGCGCCGCTCGGCTGGAGTTTGTTGACGAAATCGATCATCTGCGCAACGCGGCGACGCCCGCGCATCGCGCCGGTGTCGGCGACGATTCCGTCCGCCATCGCAGAGATATGCACGCGGTTGTAATTGACCAGCCCGATGTACCCCAGCGCCGCGGCGACCTGTTTCATGTAGAGCGCTTTGGGCGGATTGCCAAAATCGCAGCTTTTGGAGACATCGACGAGAACGTAAAGCGAAAGGTCTTCTTCTTCGAGAAACAGCTTCAGAAAAAGTTTGTCGAGACGCGCATAGATGTTCCAGTCGATGAAGCGAAGATCGTCGCCGACGACGTAATTGCGATAATCCGCGAACTCAACCGACTGCCCGCGGCGCTTGGAGCGCCGCTCGCCTTTCATTTTCCCCGCGAGCAGCTTGCGCGACATGATGTCGAGCTGATCGAGCCGCGCCATGAACGCGGGATCGAGGAGAAGCGACGATTTCTGTTCCGTCGCGACGGTCATCAGAGCCTCATCTTCTGCATGAGACTCTCGCGGCTGATTTGCAGGTGCGCAGCGACAGATGCGAGGATCGCACCAAGGGTCCCAACCTTCACCGCCTTGTGTAGCGGAATCGACACGTGGTGCTCGCCGTTCTCCTGCGTGGTCATGTAAAGGTGATCGCCCGCCTGGCGCGTGCTGATGTAACCGACGCGCTGCAGACCTTTTGCTAAATCAGCTCCGGAGAGATCGCGCGGCAGTTTCATCGCGCGATAACCTCGTCTCGTACAAAATGCAGATGAATGAGCGTGGGTCGCTCGTCTTCGCCGTCGAACGTCACATCAACGGCCTCTCGGATGTTGCGGATCAATTCTTCTTTGGTGTCGCCCTGTGTGAAGATGTCACGGTTCCCAGCCGGCCAATGCGCGCGAGCGTTGTATCCGCCATCCGTTTCATCTTCGCTGACAATAAACGTAATTTCTTTCATGATCACCTCAACGCCACACAATCATATCCGATCAAACGTTCGCGAGCGCGGCATATCATTGCGCGAATATGGCCGTCCAAATCGCCCAACCGATTGCGGCGACGAGAACAACTCCCAGTGCGGGTACAACAAGCAGAAAGAAGATCACATACAGCTTCGCGCCGCCGTCTCGATCGAATTCTGCACGGTTTTCATCCAATGGCTCTTGGCTCTTTGTCATGGATGCTCGAATGCTCTTCCTCCGGCAACAAATGTCGAAGAATCGATCCCGCGAGCTCGACGTCATTTGACCAAACAACCAGCCGCCAGACACCCGAATAACCCGTTGAGCCGAAGGCCGACACGTGTTGCCGAGGCGCTTCGACGGTTGCGGCAACGCCTCTGACATCAAGATGCTGCTGAAGGAGATCCATCAACATCCCATTCCGACTCGTAAAGATGACGGTCGCCAGTTCTTCGGGTCGCGGTGCGCGAGGCGTGATCGCATCCGCGGGCCATTCGTCGCGAAGTTTTTCCATCTGTTTGGCGCGAGCCGCCGCCGTTGCGTGGCCACATTCGGGGCATCGCAGCGGCGTCGCGCGCAAATCGTATCCGCAATTCTCACAAAACTCAGATTCGCGGCGGGGTTTTTGTTTTTGGCGGGCGATCCAAGCTCGAATGCCCAAGCCTCCCAAACCCAAAGCGAGGATGATGAAGAACGCCTCCAATCAACTCCCTCGTGATTGTCACACTTTCCCCGCGACCAACTCCCCCTCAATCGTCTGCGGCGTCTCCGCGATGATTTTTTCAAGGACCATATCCGTAGTGACGCCCTCGGCCTCGCCTTCGAAGTTCAAAATCACCCGATGACGCATCGCGGGGATGGCGACTTCCTTGATGTCCTTGAAGCTGACGTGAAAGCGGCCGTCGAGAAGGGCGCGCACCTTGCTCGCGAGCGTGATCGCCTGGGCGGCGCGCGGGCTGGCGCCGACGCGCAGGAACTGGTTCGTCATCGGGATCGCGAACATGCCCTGCGGATGTGTCGCCATCGTCACGCGGATCGCGTAGTCCTGCACGTGCGGGGCGATGACGACGCGCTCTTTCCAGCACAGTGGGATCCGAAGCTTGGAATTCACGTGACTTGAAGTCGCG